>Ga0209942_1001177_pt1 | contig 14630 bp, 11 predicted proteins | sample SalPonR1_A_D2_MG_FD_185695 | JGI IMG/M metagenome (GOLD analysis project Ga0209942, IMG submission 185695) | Salt pond soil microbial communities from South San Francisco under conditions of wetland restoration - Salt Pond MetaG R1_A_D2_MG... ... | reverse complement strand
GTAAAAAATAATTAACCTATTCTATTAAGAATTCATAATTTCTTCAATTTCCTCAATTTCTATTGGGATGTTGCGCATTAAGTTGAATGGTTCTCCTTCTTTTTGTATCACAACATCATCTTCTAAACGAATTCCAAAGCCTTCATCGGGCAGGTAAATTCCCGGTTCTACCGTAAAAACCTGCTTAGGTTTCATAGGTTCGGTTAAAATCCCGTAATCGTGGGTGTCTAAACCAATATTATGGGCGGTACCGTGCATAAAATATTTTTTATAAGCCGGCCATTTCGGGTCTTCATTTTGGACATCTGCTTTGTCGAGCAATCCCAGATCTAATAATTCTGAAGTCATTAATTTACCTACTTCCTTGTGGTATTCTGCCCAAATAGTTCCTGGAACTAACCATTTTGTGGCTTCCTTTTTCACCTTATTTACCGTATTGTAAATTTGCTTCTGCCTATCAGAAAACTTTCCTGAAACTGGAATAGTTCTGGTCATGTCACTAGAATAATTGGCATATTCTGCCCCGGTATCTATTAGGATTAAATCTCCATCTTTACATTGCTGGTTATTCTCGGTGTAATGCAACACGTTAGCATTGTTTCCGCTGGCAATTATTGGAGTGTAGGCGAATCCACGGCTGCGGTTTCTTATCATTTCGTGCCAGTATTCGGCTTCAATTTCGTGTTCCCAAACTCCGGGTTTGGTGAATTTTAAAGCCCTGCGAAAAGCTTTTTCGGTAATATCACAAGCTTTTTGCATTAAATCCAACTCAATTGGATCTTTTACTGAGCGTAAACGCTGCAAAATAGGGTTGCTTTTCGCGACCTGGTGCGCAGGATATTTTTCTTTACACCATTTTATAAATCTTTCGTCACGGGTTTCGGTTTGTACATTTGCACGATAATGTTCGTTGGTATTGAAATATACTGTTTCGCATTGAGACATAACTTCAAAAAAGATCTTCTCAAAATCCTGAAGCCAGTAAACCGTTTCTATACCGCTAACTTCTAAAGCTTTTTCCTTATCTAATTTTGCGCCTTCCCAAACAGCGATATGCGGATTGGTTTCGGTAAGAAATAAAATCTCACGATGTTCCGGTTTTGGGGCATCCGGAAAAAGTACAAGAATCGCCTCTTCCTGGTCTACACCACTCAAATAAAATAAATCACGGTTTTGCTGAAATGGCATGGTGCTATCTGCGCCAATCGGGTAAATATCGTTAGCATTAAAGACCGCCAGACTGTTGGGCTTCATTCCCGCCGCAAAGCTTTTTCGGTTTTTTATAAATAATTTACTGTCTATTTGATCGTATCTCATATTGTTAATTGTTATTTAAAAAAAAGACTGTCTCAATATATTCGAAAGCGTCATCCTGAATTTATTTCAGGATCTAAGTTTTTATATATTCAAAAGTGTTAGAAGCTGAAACAAGTTCAGCTTGACGGGTAAATATCGATTTAGACAGTAATCTTTGTTTTGCTGTTATTTTACAAAGTTATCATTATCTCACAGAGGAAAAAACCTCCAGGGGAACCTATTAGTTATTATTTTGGAAGTATAATTTGATTTCGAGACAGGTACTGGCGTATTTAATCTCGATTATCGAGTAAATAGTTCCTGGGTTATTCATATAGATTCAGCCTGTTTTTAAGCTCCAGATTTTTCTGCTGTAATTGCCTTACCTGTTCTAATAAATGCTGAATCGCTTCCAGGCCTTCTAAATTTATGTCCAGCTCGTAATGCAGTCTCCTTAGCTTTTCGAATACCGAGATTTCATCACAATGTACATACTGTGTTTCTTTTACGGTAATAATTTCAATCAAGCCGCTTTCGTATAATGAGCTTACAAAAGTGCTTTCAACCCGGTATTTTGCGCAAATCTCATCGGTTGGTATTAAATCTTCTAAATTCATGAGCGTAATTTTTGAAGTTTGTGAAACAGTTCTTTTTCCCGGGCATTTAAGTTAGTGGGCATTTTCACATCGTAAGTGATAATTAAATCCCCAAACTGGTTTTCCTTTTTATATTTCGGAAAACCTTTACCTTTCAATTTCACTTTAGTTCCCGTTTGAGTTTCCGGCTTTACTTTTAATTTTACCTTTCCACCGAAACTGTCTACGGTTATCTCTCCGCCCAGTAATGCGGTATATAAATCCAGGTTCACGTTGCTGAACAAATTCTCTTTTTCTCTTTTGAATTTTGTGTCGTTTATAATATTGAAAGTGATATAAAGATCGCCTTTCGGCCCGCCCTGAACTCCCGGTCCGCCGTGTCCCTTAATTTTGATAGTTTGTCCGTTTTCTACTCCTGCCGGGATAGTAAGTCGAATATTTCTCCCGTTTACTGTTAGGGTTTGTTTGTGGCTGGTGTAGACATCGCTAAGTTTTAGCTGAAGCTCAGCATTAAAATCCTGGCCTTTAAAATGACGTCCCCGACCCGAACCATGAGCTCTCGCGCCACTACCAAACATTTCTTCAAAAAAGTCTGAAAAAGTATCGTCGTCAAAATTCCCTGAGTAGGAATAGCCACTTTGTCCGCCACCAAATCCACCGCCTGTATAAGCTCTGCCGCCAGAAGCTTGCTGTTGTTTTCTGGCTTCTTCGTAAGCATCGGCGTGTTGCCAGTCTTTTCCGTATTGGTCGTATTTTTTACGTTTTTCGGGATCGCTTAAAACCTCGTTGGCTTCATTAATTTGTTGAAACCTGAGCTGTGCTTCCTTATCGTTTGGGTTCAGGTCTGGATGGTATTTCCTGGCTAGCTTGCGGTAGGCTTTTTTAATATCGGCCTGGTTGGCAGATTTATCTAATTCCAGTAGTTTGTAGTAGTCTATAAAATCCATTAAAGTTTATGAATTAGTGTTGAAATTCTATCTCTTGAAATTACTAAAAAGCTAGCTCACTTCCCGTTAAGTTTTTGCAAAATCAGAAAACTTAAGAAAATTCAAGAAAAAGGTAATTTTTTTAATCCAACTTGAAATTTGTCACAATTTGAATTCAACAAATATTAAACTTCTTTGTATTAGTTCTAAATAGCAGGTAATTTACATCTCAAAGTTTGTGAGTAACTCTTTTGAGATGTATTTTTGCTGTTAAATTTCTATAAAATTATCAAACCAATGGGTGGATTTCTAAATTCAACCATAGCAAGAAAAGTTGCTATGGCCTTATCGGGACTTTTTCTGGTCTTATTTTTACTTCAGCATTTTACGGTCAATTTTACCTCAGTAATAGGAGCAGATCTTTTTAATGAGCTTTCTCATTTTATGGGAACCAATTTTGTTGTCCAGGTTTTTTTACAACCAATTTTAATTTTTGGGGTAATTTTTCATTTTGTAATGGGGATTGTCCTGGAAGTAAAAAACCGCGGTGCAAGAAATATTAAATATGTGAAGTTTGCCGGAAATGAAAACTCCAGCTGGATGTCAAGAAATATGATTTATACCGGTCTTGTAGTTTTAGCTTTTTTAGCACTGCATTTTTATGATTTTTGGTTTCCGGAAATGATCCATAAATACATAGAGTCTCATCCTGAAGATCCTACCCGTTATTATGGTGAGTTGGTGGCAAAATTCCAGAGCCCTGTTAGAACATTATTATATGTAATTTCATTTGTGTTTTTATCCCTTCATCTTTATCACGGCTTTTCTTCTTCATTTCAATCTGTTGGATGGAGTAATAAATACGCCAAAGGTCTTAGAGGCTTCACCGTAGCTTATGCGATTATTATACCGCTAGGATTTATTTTTATAGCCCTTTATCACTATATCAATAACCTTTAATACGTAAGATTTATGTCAGTTTTAGATTCAAAAATACCTAAAGGGCCTCTAGCAGAAAAGTGGACCAATCATAAAAATGATATTAACCTGGTAAACCCGGCCAATAAGCGTAATATCGATGTTATCGTTATTGGAACAGGTCTTGCCGGAGGAGCTGCAGCTGCAACTCTTGCCGAATTAGGTTATAATGTAAAAACATTTTGTTACCAGGATTCTCCGAGACGTGCACACTCTATCGCCGCCCAGGGAGGAATTAATGCCTCTAAGAATTATCAGGGTGATGGCGATTCAGATTATCGTTTGTTTTATGATACTGTAAAAGGTGGCGATTACCGTTCTCGTGAAGGTAACGTTTATCGTCTTGCTGAGGTTTCTGGAAATATTATAGATCAATGTGTGGCACAGGGAGTTCCCTTTGCCAGAGAATATGGCGGTTATTTAGATAACCGTTCTTTTGGAGGGGTTTTAGTATCTCGTACTTTTTATGCTAAAGGACAAACAGGACAGCAGTTATTGCTGGGAGCATATTCAGCAATGAACCGCCAGATTAACCGCGGAAAAATCAAGCCTTACAACCGTCACGAAATGATGGATTTGGTATTGGTAGACGGTAAAGCTCGTGGAATTATTGCCAGAAATATGATTACGGGTGAGATTGAACGCCATTCTGCACACGCAGTGGTGTTGGCTTCCGGTGGTTATGGTAATGTTTTTTTCCTTTCTACAAACGCGATGGGAAGTAACGTAACCGCGGCCTGGAGAGCTCACCGTAGAGGAGCTTATTTTGCTAATCCTTGTTATACACAAATTCACCCAACCTGTATTCCGGTTTCTGGAGATCATCAGTCAAAACTTACGTTAATGTCTGAGTCACTTCGAAATGATGGACGAATCTGGGTGCCTAAGAATGAAGATGATGCAAAAGCAATAAGAGAAGGAAAGAAAAAACCAACTGAACTTTCAGAAGAAGAAAGAGATTATTACTTAGAGCGTCGTTATCCTGCTTTTGGTAACCTTGTGCCTCGAGATGTGGCTTCAAGGGCAGCTAAAGAGCGTTGCGATGCCGGTTATGGAGTAAATAAAACAGGACAGGCAGTTTACCTTGATTTTGCCAGTGCCATAGAGCGTTACGGAAAAGAGAAAGCTTTTACTTCGGGTAATAAAAATGCTTCAAAAGAAGAAATTACAAAACTTGGGAAAGAAGTAGTTGCTTCTAAATATGGAAACCTCTTCGATATGTATCAGAAGATCGTAGACCAGAATCCATATGAAACCCCAATGATGATATATCCTGCAGTTCACTATACAATGGGTGGACTTTGGGTAGATTACAACTTGCAGACTACCATTCCTGGCTGCTATGCCGCCGGAGAAGCAAACTTCTCAGATCACGGCGCTAACAGGCTTGGAGCTTCTGCTTTAATGCAAGGGCTGGCAGATGGTTATTTTGTACTGCCTTATACTATTGGTAATTATTTATCTGAGGATATTCGTACCGGTGAAATCTCTACAGATTCTTCTGAATTCGAAGAAACTGAGAAAGCCGTAAAAGAGCGAATTGATAAATTGATGAATGCCGGTGGAAAGAAATCTGTAGATTCCTATCATAAGGAATTAGGACTGATTATGTGGAATAAATGTGGAATGGCACGTAATGCAGAAGGACTAAAAGAAGCGATTGAAGAAATTGCAGCTTTAAGAGAGGATTTCTGGAAAAACGTAAAAATAACCGGAAGTGCCACTTCCAAGAATGCCGAGCTTGAAAAAGCCGGTCGTGTAGCAGATTTTCTTGAACTTGGAGAATTGTTCGCTAAAGATGCATTGCACAGAAACGAATCTTGTGGAGGGCATTTTAGAGAAGAATACCAAACAGAAGAGGGTGAAGCTTTAAGGGACGATGAGAACTTTAAGTATGTTGCTGCCTGGGAACACAAAGGGAAACCTGCAGATGCTGTTCTTCACAAAGAAGAACTGGTGTTTGAAAATATAGAATTGAAAACAAGAAGTTATAAATAGAATTGAGGTTTAAGTATTGAGTAGTAAATGCTCAATACTAAATACTCACTACTCAATACTTTTAAGATATGAAGCTTAACTTAAAAATATGGCGTCAGGAAAATGCCACTGCTAAAGGAAAAATGGTAGATTATCCTGTAGATGGAATAGATGGAGATATGTCTTTTCTTGAAATGCTGGATATACTTAACGAGCAGTTGGTAGAAAAAGGAGAAGATACTATTCAGTTTGATCACGATTGTCGCGAGGGAATTTGTGGTTCTTGTTCTTTGCAAATTAACGGAGAGCCACACGGGCCAGATAAGTTCATCGCAACCTGCCAGTTGCATATGCGCTCTTTTAAAGATGGGGACACTATCTATATAGAGCCGTTTAGAGCAAAAGCATTTCCAGTAGTAAAAGACCTTATTGTAGATCGTACTGCTTTTGACAGAATCCAGCAAGCCTGGGGTTATGTTTCGGTAAATACATCTGGAAATACCGTAGATGCCAACACTATTCCTGTGGAAAAAGAAAAGGCCGACGAATCTTTTAACGCGGCAACCTGTATTGGTTGTGGAGCTTGCGTAGCAGCTTGTAAAAATGCAAGTGCTATGCTGTTTACTTCCGCAAAAGTTTCTCAATATGCTTTGCTTCCCCAAGGTCAGGTAGAAGCTACCGAGCGTGTTCAGGCAATGGTTAGACAAATGGATGAGGAAGGATTCGGAAACTGTAGTAATACAGGAGCTTGTGAAATAGAATGTCCAAAAGGAATTTCTTTAGATAATATTGCACGTATGAACCGTGAGTATCTTGCGGCTAGTACTAAAGGATAAAACTTCCTTAAATAAGAACAAATCAATCCCAAATTCTTTTTGAATTTGGGATTTTTTATGCAACTTATTCTAAAATAAAACAATGCCAGATTTTCAAAATCTTCCTTCAAAACTTCCAGCCGGGAAAACCAGTATATTTTCAGTAATGAGTGGACTCGCGAGAGAGCATCAAGCTATAGACTTATCCCAGGGTTTTCCAAATTTTGAAACCGATAATCATTTAAAGGAGTTAGTCTGTAAAGCAATGAAAGATGGTCATAACCAGTATCCGCCAATGAATGGCATTCCTGAATTGAGGGAACAAGTGGTGGCCAAAATTGAAAACTTGTACGGAAAGAAATACAATGAAGCTTCGGAGATCATCTTCACTGCTGGAGCCACCCAAGCCTTGTATTGTGCTCTCACTGCTTTTGTTCATCCGGGAGATGAAGTAATTGTTTTCAAACCGGCTTACGATTCTTACGAACCGGATATTCAGCTTGCGGGTGGGAAACCTGTTTTAATTGAATTAAAAGGAAAGGGTTTTAAAGTCGACTGGCGGGAAGTTGAGGAAAAAATCACTTCCAAAACCAGGATGATTATTATTAATACACCACATAATCCTACTGGGACTGTACTTTCTGAAAGCGATATGCTACGCCTGGAGAGAATTTTGAGTGATACCAATATTATCCTTTTAAGCGATGAGGTTTACGAGCATCTTATTTTTGATGAAGAAAAACATCAAAGCGTTTCAAAATTTCCTGGTTTGGCAGAAAGAGCCATTGTTTGTGCCTCCTTTGGCAAAACTTTTCATAATACTGGTTGGAAAATGGGCTATTGTGTAGCACCTGAAGTCTTAATGAAAGAAATTATTAAATTTCACCAGGCCACGGTATTTTGTGTGAATCATCCAATGCAACGAGCTTTTGCTGAATATTTAAAAGAACCGGACCATTACCTGCGACTAGGTGATTTTTATCAGCAGAAGCGAGACAAATTTCTCGAATTGATGCAGGGTTCAAAATTTAAAGGAACACCTTCTAAAGGAACCTATTTTCAGGTGATGGACTACTCTGAAATTACCGATGAACACGACGTGGATTTTGCAAAAAGATTGATTACGGAATATGGCCTGGCCACCATTCCGGTTTCCGTATTTCATAAAGATGGAAAAGACCACAAACAGTTGCGTTTTTGTTTTGCCAAAACCGATGAAACCCTGGAAAAAGCAGCTGAGATTTTGCATAAATTATAAACTCGAGGTTGTTTGAAAAGTCTAGTTTCGTCAAGCTGAACTCGTTTCAGCTTCTAACATTTTTTTAATTATCAATTTCTTGGATCCCCGATTAAAAATCGGGACAGGCTCTGAAATAAATTCAGGATGACGATTTTAATTTTTTCCTTATTGCTCTAATAAACCAATGACCATAAACCTCCAAAATCAAACTTTTGAACTCCACCCAAGCGGTGCCGCTTTTTGGAAAGAGCAGGAGATTTTGCTCATAAGCGATGTGCATTTAGGGAAGATCTCGCATTTCAGGAAGTTTGGAAGTGCCGTGCCTCATAAAGCGATTAATGCAAATTTTTTAAGGCTGAGTGAAGTTGTAGGGAAATTTCAGCCTAAAATTGTCTGTTTTCTAGGGGATCTTTTTCATAGCGATCTTAATAGTGAATGGAAATTATTTGAAAATTGGCTGGATGCTTTAGAAGCCGAAGTTGTTTTAATCGCCGGGAATCACGATATAATTTCACCTTTAAAATATGAAGAACTTGGCATAAAAATTCATGCTGAATGGCAGCTGAAGGCCTTTTTACTTACTCACCACCCAGAAACCAGGGAAGGTTTCTTTAATCTCTGCGGACATATTCACCCGGGCTACCGACTTAACGGAAAAGCAAAACAGAGTTTAAAGTTGCCTTGTTTTTTCCGAAGAAGACAGCAACTGATCTTTCCTGCTTTCGGAGAATTTACCGGGAATTTTATGATGAAGCTAAATGATGAGGAAAAAGCCTACGCGATTACACAAAATGAAGTAATTTTAATAGAAAACAGCTAGATATGGAAAAACGACTTGCAGTACTCAACTTTATCTCGGTAATTTTAATCATTGCGGTTAGTTATATTTCCCAGACGGGAATCATTAATGGGAATACTATGGGCAGCCTTAGCGCCGAGTATTATAATCTTTTTACCCCTGCCGGTTATGCTTTTGCTATCTGGGGAATAATCTTTCTTTCGCTTTTGGTCTTTTCCGGCTATCAACTTTTCCAGGCCTTTTCAGCAAGAAAAGATTTAGAATTTTTAAGGAATTCAGGATATTGGTTTTTAACAGCTAACCTGGCCAATGCTGCCTGGGTAATTGTATGGTTGTATGAATTTACCGGTATTTCAGTAATATTAATGTTTTTAATTCTTTTCTCTCTTATAAAAATAATCCTGAACACAAATATGGAACGCTGGGATGCACCTTTAAGAATACTGGCTTTTAGTTGGTGGCCTATTTGTCTCTATTCAGGATGGATTGCCGTTGCCAGTATCGCAAATGTTTCGGCTTATTTATCTAAAATAGGCTGGACGGCACCGTTTTTTGGTGAAGAAATCTGGACGGTTATTATGATTGCAGTAGCTGTTTTTGTAAATATTGCGATTATTTGGCGTAGGAATATGCGTGAATTTGCCGCGGTTGGGGTTTGGGCGCTAATTGCTATTTATTTTAGACATTTTGGAGAGATTCCACTTATCGCGTATTCAGCTTTAATTGGTGCTATAGCGATATTTTCGAATATAGTTTACCATGGTTGGCTAAATAAAGAAACCAACCCTATGACCAGGCTTATTAGGAAATTATAGATTATCTGTTTCCCTTGCCTGTGCCTGGGGAGTTTTAAACCATTCCTTTTATATCGCTTGCCCAACTTGGGTAGGTAAAAATCATTTTTTTTAAGGTCTCACAATCCAGTTCTCCACACATGGCCATCACAAACATATTGATGATTTCTGAAGCTTCCGGCCCAACCAAATGAGCACCAAGCACGAGTCCGGTTTTTTTATCCACTAAAGTCTTATAAGCATATATTTTCTCATTGATATGCTTAGCATTAAACCATTCAGGCACTAATTTGTGTTCCAGTTCATAATCGTATCCCTGTTCTTTAGCTTCTTTTTCTGAAAGTCCTACGGAAGCCAGTTTAGGCAACGTAAAAACTACTGTAGGTTGCGGCGGATAATTTGCTTTTTTAGGCTCTTTACCATTTAAAAGATTCGCTGAAACCACTTTAGATTCCTGTGAAGAAAGGGGAGTTAATGGTAAGCCAGAACTGGCCGAAACATCACCACAGGCATAAACATTTTTGTTAGTCGGATTTTGAAGGAATTCGTTAACGCTTACTCCCTTTTTTGAAAAAGCCACCTTGCCTTTTTCCAGCTCCAGATCTTCTATAGAAGGCACTCGACCAGCGGTTTTGAAAACCATTTCAGCTTTGGCTGAAACCTCTTTCCCATTCTGATTTGCCTTTACTCTAAAGTTTTTTTGCAATTGCTTAATTTCGTTTACTTCAGCATTAAAAATAAAATCGATACCCAAGTCTTCTTCTGAAACTTTCTGGATGTATTTCACCATATCCTCGTCAAAGTTATAGAGTGCCCTTGGCATGAAATCCATCATTGTCACCTTAACACCGAACCTGGCGGCAATATGTGCGAATTCCATGCCTATATACCCGGCACCTATAAAAAGCATGGTTTCCGGCAATTTTTCTAATTCGAGGAAATCTTCACCTAAGAGCGCATGTTCTTCTCCAGGTATTTTTAACGACATCGGCTTTTGGCCGGTCGCTATTACTATTTTATCAGCGGTTACTGTTTTCCCTTCTACAGAGAGCGTGTTTTCATCTAAAAATTTAGGGGATTGATGGTACATTTTTATATTAAACGCCGCGAGATCTTTTTCGGTTGCGGCGGGAACAGCATCTACAAAAGTTTCTTTAAAAGCCATGAGATCGCTCCAATTTACTTCGGGCATTCTGGTAATTCCCTTGCCCTGCATTTTAGTGGCGCGATCTATAATTTCGGTAAAACCAACTAAAACTTTTTTGGGGTCGCAACCTCTGTTTGGGCAGGTGCCGCCGTACTCCCTATTATCGGCGATTGCAACTTTCCATCCCGCGTTAGCGCAATCTTTAGCAACACCTTTTCCCGCGGTCCCGGTTCCTATTACAAATACATCAAAATGCTCAAATCCCATAATAATTGTTTCTAAGAACAAAATAGCGAACCTAAGGCTCTTTTGCTGTTATGAAAATGGTAAAAGTTAATTGAGAGTCAAATTCTTTAATATGAAAATACATATATCAACTAACGTTAAAAAAATGTTGGGGAGTTGCGGGACAAAATTTCTGCAATTATCTTTGCGCCAATGAGTAAATCTATTATCGCCCAAAGCTTTGCACAATCCCCGCAACAGCAGGAATTGCGGGATTCCCTTGTCTCTTCTGAAAAAAATCGTACTAAAATTCAACTAAAAGGGCTTGTAGGTTCTGCCTTTTCTTTTGTTGTAGCCAACGCGTTTAAAGAAGCTGAAAAGCCCTTTTTACTAATCTTTAATGATAAAGAAGAAGCTGCTTATTATTTAAACGATCTCGAGCAACTGGTAGGAGAAAAAAATGTGCTTTTTTATCCCGGTAGTTACCGCCGTCCATACCAAATCGAAGAAACTGATAACGCAAATGTGTTATTAAGAGCCGAAGTTTTAAACCGAATTAACTCTCGTAAAAAACCGGCGATAATTGTCACCTATCCTGATGCTTTATTTGAAAAAGTAGTTACCCGAAAGGAACTGGATAGAAGTACCTTGAAAATTTCTGTGGAAGACGAACTTTCTATAGATTTTGTAAACGAGGTTTTATTCGAATACAAATTTAAGCGGGTAGATTTTGTAACCGAACCGGGCGAGTTCTCAGTGCGTGGCGGAATTATAGATGTTTTCTCCTTTAGTAACGACGAGCCTTACCGTATCGAGTTTTTTGGAGATGAAGTAGATAGCATTAGAAGTTTTGATGTAGAAACCCAGCTTTCTACAGATAAAGTGAAGAAAATTTCGGTGATGCCGAATGTTGAAAATAAACACCTGGATGAAATACGGGACAGTTTTCTAAAGTATATTTCAGAAAAAACCGTGGTTTTCGTTCAAAACCTCGATTTACTTACTGCGCAAGCCGATAAACTTTATAGCAAGGCAGAAGAAGCTTTCCAAAAGCTTTCTGAAGATGTAAAACACAGCGAACCCAAAGAGTTGTTTTGTGACGGGCAGTTAATTAAAAGTCAGCTGGAGCTTTTTTCAGTTGTTGAATTGAGCAATCAGGCTTATTTAGAGCCTCAGAAAAGTATAGAATTTCAAACAAAACCCCAGCCTTCATTTAATAAGCAATTCGATTTACTGATTGATAACTTAATTGAAAATCAGGAAAACGGGTATACAAATTATATCTTCTGCGTAAGCGAACAGCAAGCCAGGAGATTCCACGATATCTTCGATGACCAGGAACGTATAGTAAAATACCAAACAATTACGTTGGCTTTGTTTCAGGGTTTTATAGATGAAACCGGAAAGAATGTTTGTTATACCGACCATCAAATTTTTGAGCGCTATCATAAATTTCATCTTAAGAATGGATATGCTAAAAAACAAGCGATCACGCTTAAGGAACTCGGCAATCTTGAAGTCGGTGATTATGTAACCCATATTGACCACGGAATAGGGAAATTTGGCGGACTCCAGAAAATTGATGTAGAAGGAAAAAAGCAGGAAGCCATCAAACTTTTTTACGGTGAGCGCGATATTTTATATGTGAGCATACATTCGCTGCATAAAATTTCAAAATATAACGGGAAGGATGGCAAAGAGCCCAAGATCTTTAAATTGGGGAGCAACGCCTGGAAGAAATTAAAGCAAAAGACCAAGGCCCGGGTTAAGCATATTGCCTATAATTTAATTGAACTTTACGCAAAACGTCGATTACAGAAAGGTTTTGCCTTTGGTCCAGATTCTTACTTGCAACACGAGCTGGAAGCCTCTTTTATGTATGAGGATACACCAGATCAAAGCACCGCAACCCAGGCGGTAAAAGAAGATATGGAGAACGAGCGCCCCATGGATCGGTTGGTTTGTGGGGATGTTGGTTTTGGAAAAACTGAGGTTGCCATTCGGGCAGCTTTTAAAGCGGTAGATAACGGTAAACAAGTTGCTGTTCTAGTGCCAACCACTATTTTGGCGTTTCAACATCACGAAACTTTCACTGAACGTTTAAAAGATTTCCCTGTAACTGTAGATTATTTAAATAGGTTTAGAACCGCTAAAGAACGCCGGGATACATTGGCCGATTTGGAAAGCGGAAAAGTAGATATCGTTATTGGAACACACCAACTGGTAAATAAAGCGGTGAAATTTAAGGACCTGGGATTACTAATTGTAGATGAAGAACAGAAATTCGGAGTTTCAGTAAAAGATAAGCTGAAGACCATCAAGGAAAATGTAGATACGCTTACGCTAACTGCAACGCCTATTCCGCGTACACTTCAGTTTAGTTTAATGGCTGCGCGAGATTTATCTACCATTACCACCCCGCCACCAAACAGGTATCCTATAGAAACTAACGTAATTCGCTTTTCTGAAGAGACTATTCGGGATGCGGTTTCTTATGAAATTCAGCGTGGAGGGCAGGTTTTCTTTATTCATAACAGGATTGAAAATATTAAAGAAGTTGCCGGGATGATTCAACGTGTAGTGCCAGATGCTAAGATTGGTGTAGGTCACGGGCAGATGGAAGGCAAGAAACTGGAAAAACTGATGCTGAGTTTTATCAATGGTGAATTTGATGTTTTAGTTTCAACAACGATCGTGGAAAGCGGACTTGATGTTACCAATGCCAACACCATTTTTATTAATAACGCAAATAATTTTGGGGTTTCAGATCTGCACCAAATGCGAGGTAGAGTAGGCCGAAGCAATAAGAAAGCTTTTTGTTATTTTATAACGCCGCCATATTCGGTAATGACTGAGGATGCGCGTAAACGAATTAGTGCCCTGGAGCAATTTTCTGAATTGGGAAGCGGGATAAATATCGCGATGAAAGATTTGGAAATTCGTGGTGCCGGAGATTTACTGGGTGGCGAGCAAAGCGGATTCATTAATGAAATTGGTTTTGATACTTATCAAAAGATCCTGAATGAAGCCATTGAGGAATTAAAAGAAAATGAATTCCAGGAGCTTTATAACGAATCTGAAAATATAGAGGATAAAACCTTTGTAAAAGATGCGCAGATCGATACCGATTTTGAAATTCTTTTCCCCGATGATTATATCAATAACATCACCGAAAGACTAAATTTATATACGCAGCTGAACAAGATCACCTCTGAAGTAGAATTGCAAAAGTTTGAAGCTGAACTTGTAGATCGATTTGGAGAGCTACCTATGCAGGCGATAGATTTACTCAACAGCGTTAGGATAAAATGGATCGCAGCGAGTATAGGCCTGGAAAAGATCATTCTAAAACAGGGAAAATTGATAGGTTATTTTATAGCCGATCAGCAATCCAGGTTTTACCAAACCAATACGTTTACCAAAGTGCTGCAATATGTACAAACGCATAAGCATAAATGTACGATGAAAGAGAAAAAAACCAGGAATGGTTTACGCTTGCTTTTAACCTTCGATAAAATTAATTCTATAGAAAGCGCGCTTAAAGTTTTAGAGCCATTAGATTTTAGGGTGAAGGAAGAAGAGGTTGAAGCCCCCTAACCCACGAAGGGGGAATTAAAAAAATGTTTCCCTCCTTTTTAAGGAGGGGTGGCCGATAGGTCGGGGTGGTTGAACCCTTCCGTCATTCCTTCAGAATGCTACCTTCCCTTGAGAAGGGAAGGAGCTTTTTAAAATATTAGACCTCACAGGTTTCAAAAACCTGTGAGGTCTTTTTTTCCGTCATTCCGTCCCGACGTTTCGGGATGTTTCGGAATCTAAGCTGTTAAATAGTTCTCTTGA
>Ga0209942_1001175_pt1 | contig 14668 bp, 9 predicted proteins | sample SalPonR1_A_D2_MG_FD_185695 | JGI IMG/M metagenome (GOLD analysis project Ga0209942, IMG submission 185695) | Salt pond soil microbial communities from South San Francisco under conditions of wetland restoration - Salt Pond MetaG R1_A_D2_MG... ... | reverse complement strand
TTCAGGAAATTCACGTTCTTCAAACTTTTTGTACTCTTCATTTTGAGCGAGTTCGTTTAAACTCTTCCAGTACGTTGTTTGCTGTGACTGATCACTCATTCTGTAGCGATTGAATTATTATAAAAAAACGGTTAATTGCTATTACTCTATTAAGCTGTTATTAGTAGTGGCAGCTTTGGCAATATGTAGGTGCATTAATGTTATGTTTGGCAACCAGTTCCATTCCCACTTCAAGCTGGTTATCCACGCTGTAGCCCATTGTTGTTACTTCAGATACCGGCCGTACATGTTTTTCGGGCTCCCTGTGGCAGTCGATACACCAACCCATACTTAGTGGTTCAGCCTGGTGTACGACTTCCATTCGATCTACTCTTCCATGGCACGATTCGCAGCCAACTCCAACATTTACGTGGGCCGCATGGTTAAAATAGGCGTAGTCGGGGAGCATGTGAACGCGCACCCACTCAATGGGTTCTCCTGTTTCCCAGCTTTCTAATATTAACTCCACATTTTCAGGATTTTGAACCTGTACCTGATTATGACAATTCATACAGGTTTGAGTAGCCGGCACATTTGCATGGCGCGAATCGAAAACCTGCGTATGGCAATACTGACAATCCATTCCCAGCTGCCCGGCGTGTATCTTATGGCTGAATGGAACGGGTTGTTCGGGTTGATATCCAACGTCGGTAAATTCTGGTGATGCAAAATACCACACAGCAAAAACAACTGCGTTAATAATAATAATTGAACCGACAAGTATTCTGCGTGGAGCCTGGTTAGTCCATTTAGGAAAAATCTGAGCCATAAAATCTAAAAAATATTTCCAATTCTAATTGGGTTGATGCCGCCCGACTTCTAGCTGAAGAAGGTACCGAATTTATAAAATTCTGCCTACCTGAAAAGAGTTTTAGATTAAAATTTAAAATGATTCTAAATAGCAGGTCGGCTGATCGGTTTTATTTATACTTAATTTTAAAGATAGAAGTCTGACCATAAAATTGCTCTAAGAAACCGAAAATATTTTCACTATCCGATTTTAAACCACCCTCAAATAGTGTTTTTTTAAATCGTTTTACAGAATAGCCTGAATAGTAGTGGTTTATGGAGTCTGATTTTAAAGATTTTTAAATTTCGGAACGATATCACAAACCAAAAAGATTAAAGAAGGTTATATTCATTAAAAATTTTGCTCACATTTACGCAAATTTTGTGCGCGTAAACACAGTTTATAAATTAAAGGTGTACTTATGGATTCATCACTTCAAGAACAGCTTACGGTTCGGTTTTTAAAAGAGATAAGCGTTCCAAAAGCTTTGGGTATGATTATTTTTATAAGCACCCTTGCATTTCTGTTTCTGATATGGCTCATCTACTTTCGGGAAACCTCAGACCAAACTGCAGCGTGGGTAGCTAATTTACCGGCTCTTAACGCGTTGCTTAACAGTTCCAGTACGGTTCTTATTCTTCTGGGACTTTATGCCATCAAGAAAAGAGAATTTCTGAATCATATGAAGTTTATGCTCACCGCCTTTATAACATCTTCTCTTTTTTTGATAAGCTATCTGGTATATCACAATTTTGTAGGGCATACTCCATTTCCGGGAGAAGGATTTATACGGCCGGTCTATTTCTTTATTTTGATTTCGCACATCATTCTGTCGGCGTTTGTTGTGCCTCTGGTGCTCACCAGTTACTATTTCGCATTTTCCGGTAAATTTTCCACTCACAAAAAGGTATCGAAGTGGACGCTTCCAATCTGGCTTTATGTTTCGGTAACTGGTGTAATTATATTTTTTATACTCAATGCATATGTTTGATACGTATGCGTTCTAACATCTGATTAGAGCATATCACAGCTATTGTTCTACCAGGATTGGTCAGTAGGCGTTCAGGAAATCGTGTAGGTCGTCATCGGTATCCAGGCCAAGCTTCTTTCGCAGGCGCGATCGGCTTATGTACACACTGGATGGCTGAATATTCATAAACTCAGCGATCTCTTTAGAATTAAAACCGAGCTTTAGGTAGGCACAAAGCCGGAGGTCATTAACAGACAGCCCGGGAAATGAGTCTTTGAGCCGCTGATAAAACTCCTGGTGTAGTTCATCCATCTGTATTTCAAAGGTGTTATCATCTTTTTTTATGAAGGAATCGAGGCTAGAGTGAATTTCTTTCCAGCGTGTTTTGGCTATTTCCGGATTCTCCTGAATGCTTTCAATTTTTTTCTTCAGTTCAGCAAGAAGTTTGTTTTTATCTTCGTTCTCTTTTGCCTTGTTGGCCAGCTCAATTGTTTTATCTCTCAGCTGTTTTTTTAGCTGATCATATTCCGATTGTAACCTGCCTTTATCAAGCTCCATGATCTGGCGTTTATGTTTCTCAGCCTGTTTTTTCAAAGATTTCTCTTTGATTGTGAGCAGATTTTCTTCCTGTTTTTTCAGTGATTTCTTTTGCCAAAGCGAAATCAGATAAATTCCAGCTACACCTACGATGAGGTAAATAAAATAGGCAATACCGGTTTTGTACCAGGGTGCGGCAATGATGAACGGCATGGAAACCTTCTCAGAAATCTGGTCCTCCCTCAAAGCTCGAACGTCTAGCTCATATTCTCCGGGGTTTAAATCGATAAATTCGGCGCTATTTTCGGTGGACCAACGGCTCCATTCATCGTCATTCAGCTTGTACTGATAGTAAACGTTATGCTGGTTTGGAATCAGGAATTCAATTTCCACATTGTTGAACTCGTAATCGATGGTTGACCCTGCCAACGCAGCGACTTTATCATATGTATTGAACGCTTGTGAATTCCTGAATATCACCTGATGGTTAATTGTATCTGTGCTAGTACTGCGGTTTTGAGGGCTCTTTAGGGCAAAACCATTATAAACTGGAATAAATGTAAATCCATTATCCAACACGGATGGACGGTATATTGCAGGGAGGGCATCTTCGGGTTCGTGTTCAAATCGTATTTCATCTTCTATTTGAAAACTTGTATCAGCCGAAAAATAAGAATAGGTGTAAAGATCGGTCTTTACCAGAATCTCACCGTTATTTTTTTGGAGAATCGGATTATCGCCATCAAATATTTCTGTGGTAAAGAAAACCCGTTCAGTTGGATATAAATTATCATCAAGTACAGTCCTGATAAAGCCATAATTGGGAATATTCACCCATAAAATCCTGTCATTTTCTGTTATTAGTTGATTGACAGAACCGGATATGAGCTCTACCTGATTGCGAAACTCCCAGCCATCACCATTTCTCTCAAAAACAGAGATGCCGTTATAGGTTCCGGCCAGTAAAAGGTCTCTGAAAGAAGTAATTGTCCAGACTCCCCTTTGGTCACTAATACGGGAAAGGATATTTTCGGAAAGTGTAAAAAGTCCGCGATCATGGCCAATCAAAAGCTCACCGTTCACTTCCTGTATGGTCCATACCTGTCCGTCGCTTCCGGAGATCAGATTAAATTCAAACATTTCACGGCTATTGTTAAGATCAGTCCAATTTGCCAGATAAAGCCCCCGGTTAGACCCGAAATAAAACATATCTCCTGAAAGATGAGCTGCGTAGCCGGTGCCAAATTCACCCCGGAAATCGTAAACGAACGATAGGATGCTATTCAGGTCTATGGTTGATATGCCATAATCAGTGCCAAGCCAAAGTGTGCCTTTACCGTCATAATGAAGGCTCAATATTGTATTGTTAGAAAGCCCTTTAATTCTATTGAACTGTTGCAGAATCCTGCCCTCTAAATCTGTAATTAGCAGACCGTCCATTACTGTGCCGAATGCAAGCGATTCTGTTCCTGTTTTTTCAAAACTAAAGACATTTGCAGATTCCAGCCTTTGGGATAGCGCTTGGTTTACAGGGGCTAGAGTATCTCCATTAAACCTGTAGAGCCCCGAGTTGTATGTTATAATAAGGAGTTCGTCACCGTTCTTATAGATACCCGATATCTCAAACGTTTCTCCATCAGGATAATCGAAAACGGAGGTTAATGAAAGATCCTGCATCAGGTAGAGTCCTGATTCTTCATCAGCAAAATAAAATGAGTCGCCGGCGGCAAAGCTGCCGGTAAAACGATTTGGAGCAGAGATCTTCGTCAGGTTCTCATTACCGTATATATAGATATTGGAGGCAGACACAAAGAGAATATTATTGCCCTGCGGATGAACATCCCAAAACTCTTCGTTGAGCTCTACAAGTTCTTCTCTGAAAGGATAGAGCGAGCGGTATTCAAATTCAAAGTATTGGTTTTGCTCCCATACACCGAAATCAAGGTCAGAGCCGGTATAAATCAGCGAATCACTCGCTACATACACAGATCTTGTAAATCCGTCGCTGCCTTTCATCGAGTTCCACGTGTATCCGTCAAATTCAAGAAGGCCTTTTTCTGCTGCCATATAAATAATACCGTTCGGTGCAGAGTCGATATCCCAGACTTTACCCTGATTTTGATACTCTGACGGCGTAAAATTTTGCTGCAGCGGTACACCCGTTTGATAAGATTCCTGCGCACCTGCAGAAGCTGCTCCTAAAAGAAGAATTATGAGGTATGTGGCAAGTCTAATCAAAAATTGAATTGATTATAGATATTGCGGGTGATTAGAATAAGCAATGTTCCAGGCATATACAGCAAAGAGTGATGGTTTACCGTTCGAATCGTATTACTCTATACTTTAGAAGTAAATAAATGTAGAATATATATTATTGAACTACTGTCAATTTTTTTAATAGAGATGATAAAAATACTACTTTTTCATGGCAAGCTTCGGGCTTCGATCCAAATTGTAAATTCCCCAGTGCTTTTCGGGTTCCAGTGGTTCAGGAGAGCCTTTCCAGGGTTCATCAAACGCTTCAAAGAAAAAGGTGAGAATATTCTCTTCCTCTGTCCACTGCATTAGTTTTTCGAAGTAAATTTTCTGAAACTCTTCATTTACAAACTCCGGGTTTATCCCTCGTCCATTTGATTGCGTAGCCCATCCGGCTTCGGTAATTATTACGGCTTTATCGGGATATTTCCCGGCAACCGAATAGTAGTTTTCTTTTGTATAGATGATCGCCTCATCAATATGTTTGTATTCCCATACAGGGTAGGTGTGAATCGAAATAAAATCCAAAGCATCGGCAAGCTGATCCAGTTTATGCAGCCAGGGAACGTAATTTTCACAAAATGTTACGGGCTGAACAGCATTTTCTTGTACCTGAATTGCATAAGTGAGTATCTGGTCTCTGTGAACATAGTGATCGGTCCATTCTACGCACGCTTCATTCCCTACAGACAGGCCAAAAATGATATCTGGGTGGAGATTCGCAAGCTCAATAAGCCGAGCAATTTTACTTTCATTTTCTGATCTATTCTTTTCCAGCTGTTTTTTGGAGTAAACGCCACCATCCCACGGGCAGTTGAAATTATTCATCTCGGCATTTACGAATACTCCCAATAATATCTTGAAATGCAGATCTTCTTTTTTGATGACGTCCAGAACGGTAAGCGTATGCGGGTCACAGTCGTACAGCCGGAGATAGCTCCACTGATCGCTAAGAATAAGCAGATCCTCTTTTACCTGCTGATAGGACGGTATCTTTCCGCCGGGTCGCTGATTTTCTCTGAAACCGGAATAACAGATACCTTTTCCCGGTTTTAAGCCAATTTGCTCAAACGTATTCATTTTTTGAATTTAAGATTGCCTTTGCTATCCCAAATTCCCCAGTAGGCTCCAACGTCACCTTCACTGTTTACTTTCCAGGCTTCATCAAAAGAGGAGAAATAAAACAGTTCAATGTCATTATCCATCGACCAAAGATTGGCATTTATAAAATACTTCATTGCATTCTCATAGGAGGGCTTGGCGCCACCGAGGCCTTCACCTTTACTTGGCCAGCCGGTCTCCGTAATAATAATGCGTTTCCCATCGGCTACTCCCTTAACCTGATTGTACATGTGTCTCATATGCTGGAGCGAGTCTTTGAATGCGGTCCCTTCCCAATATGGATAGCAGTTACAAAGAATGACATCACAAATATCAGTAATCTCGGGCCTCTCAACGAATTCATAGTAGGCATCAACGTAGCCAACAGGAATGCCTTTGGTTCTCTCTTTAACGGTTTTTATATAATTAAGAAGCTGCTCCATTGTAAGCTCATTGCGGTAGAGTACTTCGTTTCCTACTGCAGCAACATCGACCCATCCCTGGTTACAGAGATGAATCAAATTTTCGATTTCGATCTCATTTTTCACCTCATCGTTTCCGAGCCAGGCTCCAGTCATGGTTTTTAACCCATTTTCTTTGGCGATTTTTGGGATCAGCTCGTTGCCTTCGGTGCAGGAGAACGATCGAATCCACTGAGTATGGGGCTGAAGAATCTTCATCCTTCTCCGTATTTGATCTTCGGAAATAATGTGCCCGGGCTCCTGACCTTCTTCATAAAGGCTGTAACAGAATCCGTGAATGCCATCTTGTAGAATTTCGTGGAAGAGATCCGTGAGATCCTCTTCAGGCATATTTTCATGGTAGCCTTGCTTAGTGCTGGTAAGGCCGGGTTTGTAGGTTAGGTACTTATCTTTTCTGAAAGACATTTAAAAAGTAATAAAGTTATAATTTAAGTTGTGGCTGGCTTTGAACTTTCTCGTCTTGCGGCCAGTTTCGCTTTGATTTTCTCAGCTTTCTCTTCTGTAAGGTCGTATGTAGCCATAATCGCCATGGAAATGAGCGTGCCAGCTATTGGCAGACCTGAGAAGAATAGCCTGAGCCCTGTCATGGGATCCCCGAATGTAGTGCCGGCTTCAACATCAAAGCCCACCAACGTCATAATCGCACCTGTAGATAAACCTGCTATGGCAAAACCAAATTTTACCATCCACCAGTAGATGGCGCCAAAAATTCCTTCTCTTCTTTTACCGTTTTTCAGCTCATCCAAATCACAAACATCAGCCGTCATCGACATCATAAGCGTAAACAAACTACCGATTCCAAACGAGAAGAACGGTAATGCAAACAGGAACATGTAGGGTTTACCCGGAATAAATAAAAACCAAAGCAGGGTATATCCTATAATTGAAATTCCCTGGCAAACCATAAAGGCATTTTTCTTTCCAATTTTTAAGGATATCCAGGCCGTTAACGGAATAACGATGAACGTTGTACCAAGTGCGCCCACACTGCCAAAGAGTGTTGGCCAGATTCCCGCGGCAGCGGCATCACCTCTGAACAGATAATAGACAACGATGAAAAAGGTGAAGCTGGCTACGGTATTAAATGAGTTGAAAATTAAAAATGTAGATATACAAAGTTTCCGAAAGGCCTTGATCTGAAAGGACTGTTTAAAACCATTTAGAATAGATTTTAAACTCTCCCCAATGTTTGAGAGCGTGAGGGGATCAAAATCATCCCTGTCTTTTGTAGATTCTGTTTTTATGAAGATGGCCGGCACCATAGCAAATATCGCAAAAATAACCCCGACCCAAATGGCCAGCGTTCGGGTAGCCGTATCGGCATTTGGGAACCAGTCGGGATCGTACATCACCACCCAGAACCAGGGAGCAATAACCCAGGCCCACTGGCCTATCCATTGGGCAACGGCCATAATATTGGTTCGCTCATGAAAATTATCACTCATTTCATATCCCATTGCAACGTATGGAACACTGAAAATCGTTAATCCTAAGTAGAAAACGATTGACCATAAAAGGAAGTAGATAAAGTTATAATCCACCCCACTTTCACGGTATAGCTGCCACATAATAGAGAAGGATAGCCCCATGATAACGGCCCCGATCAATACGTAAATCCGTCGCCGTCCCCAGGTAGATTTTGTGTTATCTGAAATAAATCCCATAATCGGGTCTGTAATGGAGTCAAATACTCTTGGCAGAAAGAACAGAATACCCCACATCCAGCCGGGAAATCCTAAATCCTGAACCAAAACAACCATGAAAATTCCCATCGCTGCCGGAAACATTTGATTGCTAAACATTCCCATGCCGAAAGCAATTTTTTGTCCTAAGGGGACAATATCTTTTTCAGGAATTTTCTTTTTATCCACTTGTTCCATTATTACTCCAATTATTTTATTTCTATGATCATTGACGACCTAAAATTCGCCGGAAACATAGGGTTTTAATAGTTGCGACAATTTAATGCATCAATTCCATTTTTAGTCATCCATATGAAATGACTGTAACATCAAGGAAATCGAAAGCAGTTGGCTGTCATGTTATTTAAGGTTTGTTACACTACTAAATACAGGTAAAATTTTCTATTCAGTTTATGAAATGACGATTGTCTGGAGGGCAATTTTATCAATTAAAAAATTGAATGTATTGTTTTTACAGGTCAGTTTTATCATTCGCTTCTCCTTATCCGGATTAAATATAACGACAGCAATTGAGCCATCCTGGTTTTTGGCGGCCGTTATCATGATGTGATCGTCATTCTTTATAAATCCCACCCTTTTAGCACCAGGCCGAATATATCTGCTAAAATGCATTAACACGCTATATAACGGCGTGAAATAAACTTCATCTAAATCGGGGTCAACTATAACGGGTGCCGTGCACCAGTTTTCTGCCCAGTTGGGGCCACCCCGGCGATCCAGAACCATGTTCCAGTCGATCCAGCCGTTAACATAATTATTAAGGCAACCGATAATATCGCGTGCATATCGAAAAGCAGGTATATATTTAGGGTGGAGGTGCTTTCGGTCGTCAGGAGCCCAATCCCAGCCCCAGTCTGTTGCTTTTTCCGACCAGTACCATCCGTCATTCCTCCATCGCGGCACTTCGGAATCGATACAGGCTTCGGTTTGGATCAAATATTTCCCCGGGGCAGCTTTATGAGTGTATTGCAACTCGTTCTCAAATATTTTAGTTGTGCTTTCATACCAGTGAACGGCTGTTCCATCATAGAGCGAAGCCGTCTCTTCATTGGCATACATCACATCAACCCACTCTCTGAGTTCGGGTCCGCGATTTTGATCATAACCAAGAATCTTTACGCCGTGTCCGTCTGCAGAGAGCTGAGGTTTGAGAAAGTTCTTCACGAAATGATTCATTTCAGAAGGTGTAAAGTGCATGCTCTCCCAGTTTGAATTGTTTCCAAGGGGCTCATTCTCTACAGTAATTGCCCAGATATCAATCCCTTCTGATCGGCACGCACTCAAATACTTTGAGAAGTAGAGCGCCCAGCTTTTGTAATATTCAGACAGAAGCTTGCCTCCGCACCAATCGTTGTTGTCCTTCATCCAGGGAGGGGCAGTCCATGGTGAGGCTACGATTTTAAAACCGTCATTGGATACTCCCATGGCTTGTTTAATCACCGGGAATAGCACCTGCAGATCTCTCTCAATAGAAAAATGATCCAGGTTTTTGTCTCCATAAACCGGCGCATACGAGTAGTTCCCAAGAGCAAAATCGCATGAGTTGATGTGCGTTCGCGTAAGCGAATAGCGAGATCCGTTTTCGCCGAAATAGGCTTCAATAATCTTATTCCGGTTTTGTTCACTGAGTTTACTGATAAGCACGGCAGAAGCCTCCGTGAACGAACCGCCAAATCCGGCTATCGTTTGAAAAGATTCATCGGGTAAGATAGTAATGGCAGATTGAACACTCCGGCTTTTTGATTGCTTGATACGCTTAAAAGCATTTCCCCTTCTTGAGGTCTCGAAAATGTCGATATCAGGGGAGCAGGTATTCATAATATCACCCGAGGCAGGTTCAAAGCGAGTGTGGAATTCAAAAAATGGTTTCGACTACTCACCGTCAGCTTCCTCCATTTCTGTTCGTTCAGAAATTTCATTACGGGTGGGAGGTACCAGTACATCGGTCATCAATGAGTCGATATTTCCGTTATAGGTTTTTGTAATGGGCTTGGCGTCGCGGGTCAGTCCGTCGAAAACGCCCTTATCAACCATGTCCCAAATGGCATATTTAGCTTCAGAGTTAAGGTTAATCAGCCCAAAGTGATTTTCCGAACCCAGTGGATTCGCAGCATCCTTCCATTTTTCATCAAATGCTTCGAAATAAAATACGCTGATATTGTTATTATCCGACCATTCACGAATCATGCGGTGATACTCGCCGGCTTTATACTCATCTACTGCACGCGCTCCCGATTCACCGTAAAATTCGTTTGATACCGTTGCCCAGCCCGTTTCCCCAATGTGCACCGGTTTATCAACACCGATGCTGTCCATATAATGAACTACGCTATTATATTGAGAAATGGCATATTTAAGTGCACGACTCATCGCGGAGTCAATTTTTTCGATGTCGCTCAGCTGCGTCTCATCTTCAGGAACTCCCCAAAACTCGGGATTATAGTGGGTGTCGTGCATGGGGTAGGTGTGCATGGATATAAAATCCACTTCACGTATTAACTCATTGAGCGCCTCTTTATGGTAGCTTGGATCTCCGCCTCCCCACGAGGCAAAGTTATCGGAGCTTGTAATCCATAAATCAGGTGGGAGTTCGCCTTTACTTCTTAGATCTTTCAGGTGCCGCACCCAGTTCAGGATTATGTCGGGTTCAACATAGTATTCTGTAGCCCAGTGGACCATCGCTTCGTTGCCTACGGCAATGATCTTGACAATGTCGGGGTACATATTGGCCAGTTCCACAGCACGCGCTATTTCAATAGCATTACGTTCTGCATCTTCGAAGCGAATGCGATCGGGTTTATCGGTCCACGCGTTTTTCGCATCGATCCAGGCCCCAAGCATTACGTACATTTCAAAGTCGGGATCCTCTTTTTTGAGCTCACTTATTGCCTTCAGAACATTTGAGGCATGGTCGAGGTGAACGTTATAGGTTCGTATGATCCTGATACCCATGGCGTGAAGAATTTTCATGTCCTCTTTTAGCTCTGGAATAGCGGGCTGAACATCTCTCGAATTTTCCCGATAGCCTCCATACGAAATAGCACGATAATCAGGATTTCCAAGGATATCTGATGCCGTAACTACATCTGTACCGGTTTCTGTATCTGAACGGTTATTACCATTACATGAAATCATATATACAGCAAAGCTAATGAGGAGAAGTAAGATCAGGTAATTTTTCATGTTTTATACCTGTTTAAAATTGGTTGAAACGGCTGTCAGACAGTTGAACAGAGATATACTCAATATCTCCTGTTCTCGCGAAAATTTTACGGGAAACCTTTTTGTCGATTTCAAAATCTTCAAACTTGCGGGTTGTGCTGTCGTTAAAAATCACCTCAAGTTTCTCGTCGTCTGAGAGTTTAAAAACGACGGGGACCTGACAGAACGTAAATGCGAGTGAATCTTCGGGGAGGTGTAAAGATGATTGTTCGCCACTAACCGTTATATATTTGAAAATTTCCTCTTCAGTAATCAGTTCATGTTTACTGAGGAGCATGGGTGAAAATGTAACTTTTTCATTGTTGATAAAAATTCCCAGTTCTCCAATCCTTACCAGGATATCTTCCTTTACCTGCCCCGTCATGCCGGGCTGCTGAGCTCCGCGATGAAACGGTGTGTGGGAGTATGGGTCGGTTGGAAATGCACCGTAGAGATCGGGTGATTTATGGATTCCAATTCCTTCACCAATTTCCCGAAAATGGGTATGAAGTGACCTCATGATTTTCTCATCTGTATTCTCCCTGTGCGCCTCCACGCAAACTTCTTCAACTGCAAGGTGCAGTTTTGAAACCATATGCCAGTAGATGGAGCCAAGGCCTTCATAGGCAAAAAATGTACCCGATCTGCCGGTGAACGCTTTGTGGTTAAAGACGTCTTCGAAAATCTGAAGCACTTCATCACCCTCTTCTTCCACAAGCTCTCTGTACTCTGTTGATTTTAATTGTTCGAGAGCTTTTTTAAGGTCACCGCTGTTTCGGAAGTCACCATGGAAATGGTACTTTCCGTTAACGTCTCTGTTGATGATCTGAAGGTTATTATCCTTCAGAAGTTGTGTTAACAAACGGGACTCTTTTACAGACTCTTCCGGAATAATGTTTTTTTCCAAAAAGCCGGGAAGTTGTTTATTGGGATAGAGAATGTAGCTGTTTTGATCTTTTCGGTACAGGGCACTGTTTCGCAGTGCGTCGAGCACTTTTTTGGCCTGTTTTGCGTCCAGAAGTCCGGAACTCAAAACGGCAACCTGACCTTCCAGCATCTCATCGAGGCGTGATATGGCTATTTCATCGCCGGTTATACTCATTAAGTTATACGAGTGGTACAGATAATCTTCCCGCTGGTTTGCACGTATAGAGTGCTCAATATAGGAGTTTGCAAGATCCACAAATTCGGCTACTGTTGATAAATCGAGGTTTGACTTCCTGCCGCTGAAACCATGCTTATAGACTCTGTTTCGGTAACGGCTTCCTGCCTCGCCAAGAGCGTCTGTGATTGACTTTCTGTCGCTGTCGCTGATTGAACCGCTCAGATGATCACGGTGACTTTTTAGTGCTGAGTTTATCTCATTAAAAAAAGTAAGAAGCTCTTCAGATACTGAAAGCTCTGTTGATTGTTGTGAAGATAGAATGGGCTCAAAAAAGGACAAAAACCGCCTCAGGTAACAGAGTGTAACCATCGACACGCCATTGCCTACCAGTGCGTTATTGGCGTCGTTCCACTCCGGGCGCTGTGTGTTCATCCAGATGCCGGCCTCAGGAATAAAATTCGATACTTTAGAAAGAACTGTTGCCAGAATTTTTTCCATAAAGTTTACGCGATGGATGTCATCAGATGCGTTCGTCAGCAGTGCTCCGTCAGCACCTTTTTCTGCGATTCTTGCCCTGATTTTACTGTCAGACTCTTCATCAAAATCGATGGTGTTTTTGGGATCTTTTAAAATCTCATCGTAGGATTTAATGCGGTATGGAACGTTGGCGTAGGCGAAACACTCAGAATCGATTAGATCAGAAAGTCCGCCCGGTTTTAAATCGTCGTAGAACTCCAGGAATTTCAGCAGGTAAATAATCTGGTGATCACCCCAATATCCGATGTAGCTCCACGGATCATCGGGCTCAATTACTTCCCAGTCAAATCCCCCTTTAGTTACCCTGTATGGGTTGTAGCCGTCGAATGTGGTTGCGTTCAGGAATTTAAACAGCATACCTTCAATAAAACCGGGGTAGGAGTAAGCCAATGCCTCCCAGTTCTGAAAAATATCCCGCCAGTTTCCTTCGTAATCAAGGATTTTTGAACCATCAACTTCACTGTGCGTATTAATGGAAAACTTGTTCCATGGACGGCTTGGATCCCCGTGTCTCCGGCTGAATTTCAGCGGTAAATACTCCTTGGCAAGCCGAACAAAGTCCGGGTCATTAATTCCCTCTAACCGTTCATAGAGTTCTGAATTATCAAAAACCTCATCAAGGCTATTCAGGAATTCGCTGTTTCTGGTAAATACGTCGATGCTGGCTTTTTTCAGATATGCCGAAAAATCATCTTTTTCGATATTGTAATTATCATCAAAAATTCCGCCACGCATAATGTTAAACAGAACGTTTGAGTAGTGGCGGGCATTTTTCAGCTGATCGGATGAGAGCTGAAGTCCATCTGCAGATGCTGTGAGCTGAAGAAGCTTGTCGGTTCCGCGGTCAACATCCTCCTGTACTTCTTCCTGCAACTTCTGATTGTTTTTGATGGAATGATTGAGCTCTGCAACCTGGGAGTGATTCTGATTTACGTTGGTGACGATTTTCCACTCACTTGTTGATTCAGCGGTAAGTTCAATATCGGAGAGTGTAAAATAGGCTCCTTTCTCACCTTTAATGTCTTCTTCCTGCTCCACTGCCCCGTTTTCTCTGAATGCATCGAGCTGAAGCGATGAGAGCAGATATTTTGGGTTTTCTAAGCCCATTGACCACGCAACATTGGCTTTGAGCGCTTCACTCGGTTCTGCTTTATCAACAATGATGGCGCTGAGAGCGAATATCCCTAAACCGGTGTCCTCAACGAGCTCGGTACGTTTGTAAGCGTCTGCAAGATTACTTGAGCTTTGCTGCATCGCGCTCTCCACACCATACGGAAGTATGTTCTGAATTCCGTCGAGTACAGTAATCTGGCGTGTTTCACCGGAATGATTTTCCAGTTCCGATTTTCTTACAAACCCATACAGGTTGCTGGAGTTCCACTGATACCTGAAGGTCAGACCCAGGTCGTGATTAATTTCTTCAAACTGAATTTTATTTCCGTACCAGTTCTTAAACAGGTTACGACTTATTTTAAAAGTTCCCGCTTGTCTTTCTGAGAATGGTTCCCAAAGGTGTGTCGTGCCCTCAGCTTTTGCCCGAATGATGGTCTTACTCCCCGTCGTTTCGGCCATGTCGGTAATTTTATCGTCGGTGTAGTAGGGGAACAACGCATATTCAGAATTCTTTCGTCCCGCAGACAGACCGCCGTTACTTGAGATAAACATCCAGTGGTTTGAGTCGCTAACCACATTCATAAAGAACGGGCGCATCTCATCATAGTTGGAAATTTTGAACCACTTTTCTTTTTCAGTTTTGATAATTGAAATCGGGCTGGCCAATGTATTCTTGCTTTAAAGTTTATAGTTTTGATTCAATACCAGGCTAATAATGTATAATTTATTGGACTTTATTGCGTGCCTCTGCAAAATGGGTAGTGATTTACTCATTCACCCCGGGCTTCCAATAAGGCTCCGAATATGGATATGCTGTCAAAGTGCTCATTGAGC
>Ga0209942_1001173_pt1 | contig 14675 bp, 8 predicted proteins | sample SalPonR1_A_D2_MG_FD_185695 | JGI IMG/M metagenome (GOLD analysis project Ga0209942, IMG submission 185695) | Salt pond soil microbial communities from South San Francisco under conditions of wetland restoration - Salt Pond MetaG R1_A_D2_MG... ... | reverse complement strand
ATTTTTAAGCCAGTTTTTATAATGAGTTTATGTTTTTTTATTGATTATGTTGTATAACACTTTAAGAAAAGGTAATGCTAAATTAGTGATACTATATTCATCGAACAAGAGGAAAACATTTGTATTTTTCAACATTTCTTTGGAGTTATTAACTTTAGGGTTTAAAACACTGAAATACTTATCATTAAAGGAATGTAGCGACATAGTAAAAAAGAATTACATATGAAAATATTGTTCATATTTTTATTGCACAACGATTGTTGATAACCTTAAAAACCTTTGATTGTATCAAACCTATACAACAAAATAAATTTTTTAACAGGTATGTTCATTAATATTTATTGACTGTTAAGTTTTTGAAAAAGAAGACTTTTCCTTTTTTTAGATGAAAATAAAAAAGGGGCATTTCATAGTATGCCCCTTTTTTATCTTGTTTTTTAAAAATTTATTTTATTTCCTGACATCCAAATTCTTCATCATACTCAAATATTGGATCTGGTCCTGCTTTCTGTACATTAAATCGCATAGCATAATTAACATTAGCACCATAAGCATATGTTTCGAAGATAACTTTATATCCCAAATCAACACCATTAACTTCTGCAGGAGTATCTGGGAATTTATAAGGAAGTAATAAATCTCCAATTGCTTCACGAACGGCTTCTTCCCATGATTCAAACTGCTCAGCTTCCCAATATCCGTCAGCAATACTAAAATTGTTATAATAATAACTGGCGCCATAATAAAACTCTGCTGTTTCATAGGAGTCTAGATAATCAGCACTAATTTCATCTTCTACATATTCAACAATGAATTGATAATCTGGTTTTCCCATGGTAAATGTAATGGTAGGATCAAACAACCATTCAGTACCATTATGAACAAATTGATTAGTTGTTGTTTCAATATAATCATAAGCAGATTCCCATCCGTTTTCTCCATAAGTATATTCAGTTGCTAAAGTAATTTCACCTTCAATATTAGAATCGTATTGATAAATAATGGTTTTTGTAATACCAGGTCCTGCTTCTGGATATTTTGCATTTAAAAACTTAGGTAAATAATTTTGAGGTAAAACATCACCTGAGAACATATTATCATCTCCAGGATCTCCCATTGCATCATAATCAGCTTCGCTTAAATGATATACATCATCAACCAACACCCATGATGTACCAGAATATCTATAGACTTCATATTTTGGGTAGGGTGTTTTTTCATTGGTTACTTCATAGATAGGGTCATCAACTTTAACTTTTACCGTGACATCATCAATTTGCATGGTGGTGGTTATATCACCATCTCCTCCTGTATATTTGAACGCTACATAAACATTGTCTCCGGTATAAGCATCCAGGTTAATGTCTCCCGATTCAACCCAGGTACTGGCATATCCACCAGAATTTCCTGTGGATAAGGTTGGGTTCAGATTAACCCATGTAGCCGTATTTGGGTCTCCGGTTCCAGTATAATCGGTAGATATTAAAACTTCCAAGGGATCTCCATTATTATATCCATCTTTGCTTTTGAAATTGAATATTGCTTCTGAATATTCAGTCAGGTCAACGGCAGGAGTAATCAGCCAGCTAATATTGGAAGGGTCTTCTGAACCATAGGCACTAAACTGGGCATATAAATTATCATCATACTCTCTGCCTTCCCAGGTTTCTGTACCAACTTCGTCATAAACGATCCAATTCTTAATAACTACGGGTTCATAAGGGGTTAATGAATCAAACTTTTCTTCAAAGTAAATTGGATAGTAGCTTTCAGTGAAAATAGGATCTACATCACTGTACTTATATTTAATAATATAGATTTCTTCTTTAACAGCATCTGAAATACTATCTTTTAAAACATCTGGAATAAAGAAATCAGGATTATATTCAGGATAAAAATAACCTGCTGTTCCAACAAAAACATTAACAGCATAGTAGTAATTTGATGTAAATTCTATTACTTCGGCATTAGCATAACTTACGAGTTTCTCAGGAATTTCAGCATTATAATTATACGTTACTTTTGCTGAAGATTTTTTATTATACTCGGGAAAAAGTTCAGCCAACACATAACCAACATAATCTTCGGCAGTAAAGAATTGATTAAAGGCCTCCATATTTTCAATTAATTCAGCATATGTTTTGTCATCATCAGTTACTGCGTTAGCTAAAGCATATTCAGTTACTGTTGCGTAATCGTCCGCAGTAAAGGTATATTCTACAGAGTTATGATATGGCTCTTTTAGATTATCCAATTCATCATAGATTTCTTCATTTGGATCGCAAGCAGAAAATGCTATGATAAACATTGTTAATATATATATAATTTTTTTCATAATATTTTGATTTATTAATTTTTTAGAAATTTACTTTTAGACTTAACGACATGGTACGTCCAAATCCATAATATACTAAAGATGTTTTAGCATTATGATCTGAACCGTCTCTTGCATCGGCAATATATTCTGTATCAAAAATATTGTTAATATTACCAATTAATATTGCATCCAGATTGCCAATTTTAAAGTTATAACGGGCATTAACATCAAGTAAGTTATAATTAGGCATTTGCCAGGAATCTACACTTTCTTCTTTTTCTTCAACATCAAAATCAGCAAATAAATTATCATAGTAATTATAATCTACGCCAATTTTTAATTTAGGCAAAATCTCATAATTAACACCTAATGCAGCTGTTGTTTGAGCAGAATTTCCAACATGAACATCTTCTAAATTAATAATAAATGTTTCTGTTTCTCCTTCATCATTAGTAACTCTTGCGTTTACAGCAGCATTCCATCTCCAATCACCAACAGATACCATTGCTTTAATATCTAGTTTGTCAACAGGTTGAACATTTGCAGTGAATTCAATACCCATGTGTGTAGCGTCCAATCCTTCGAAATTTGCAAATTGATTATTTCCCAAACTTCGGGTTAATGCTTTATTCATCCATACCGTTCTATATAATGTCAAGTCTGCTTTAATGATTGGATTTCTAAATCCATAACCAATTTCAGTTGAAAGCACTCTTTCATGTTTTACATCGTCGTTATATATATTTTTTCTATCCATAAAAACATATTCAAAATATGGGGCACGGGTGAAATAACCTCCATTAACAAAAACATTGTGGTATTGATTAATGTTATAGTTTGCACCACCTTTTAATGACCAATCCAAGAAACTATACCAGTCTGTTTGCTGCTCATCAGAAGTTAAAAATAAATCTGTTCTGCGATATAATTGGTCAGATAAAGAACCGGATAAGAATGCAGAATATTGATCGGTTTTATATTCTCCTTGTAAGAATAAACCTATCCAGGCTAAATCGCTATAATAATGATAATTTATGTAATCTCCTTTTTTTAATAATTTATTAGGATCTCTGTTGGCATCATCATCATTTAAATAATATTTCCCTCCTAGCAAGTCATCGATTTCATACGCATGATAACCTCTGTACCATCGTCCATCTAAACCACCAGTAACTTCAATACCATAAAGTTCAGTATTTAATGTTGATAGAATGCCGTACCAGTCATGTTCGTTTATTCCGTTAGCAATTATAACTTCAGATCCATTTAATGATGCTTCGTTTAACTCTTCGGCAGCATCCCAATCAATTAATCCTTCGGGTGATAAAAGAGTTTCTCCTTCATATGGTCTACCAGTACTATAATTTAAAGATACTAGATGCGAGTTGCCATGAGCTCTTCGTCCTCCACCTTTTGCAATGGAAGCATATGCTGCTGTTGAAAGTGTTGTTTTATCATTTATTGTCCAATAATGGTTTAATGACATTTGTGGTTTGTGATAGTAATTGTATGCATAGGCTGTATTGTAAATTTCGCCTTTTCGAATACCCCAATCGGAATTAAATTTTATGCCATCTTCATGATTTCTATAATCTTCTATATAATGAAGATTACTTCTTTGATTATGCCATTGTGGAGCACCAAAAGCAGTAAATGATAAACTTTGATTATCATTAATTCTTTTGGAAACATTTAAAAAATAAGACCATCCTTCGAAATTCGTGGCAGTAACATATCCATCACCATATGTATGTGCGCCTGAAATTGTAACCGCCCATCCATTATCTAGTAATCCGGTAGAAGCAGTAAATGATTTTTTATTATAACCATCATTTCCTATTCCATAATAAATACTTCCGCCAGCCTCAACATCTGTTGTTTTAGTGATGATATTAATGGTTCCACCAACGGATGAAATGGCTAACTTTGAAGCTCCGAGACCTCTTTGGACCTGCATGGTTTGAGTAACATCAGATAATCCAGCCCAGTTTGACCAGTAAACTTTACCATTTTCCTGTCCGTTTATAGGAACACCATTGATTAAAACACCAATGTTATTGGAATCAAAACCACGAAGGTTAATTCTACTATCTCCATATCCACCACCTTGCTTGGTTACATAGATACTCGGTGTAGATTTCAAAATTTCAGGGAATTCTTGGGTCCCTAATTTTTCCTGAATAACTTCAGGTTTAATGGTTGAAATGGCAACAGGAGTTTCACGGTCTTTGGCAAAAGATGAAATAATTCTTACTTCATCAAGTCCAATAGCATCAGATTCTAGAGCAATCTCACCCAGGTCTAAATCCTGGCCGGGAGTTATGGATATTATTGCTTCTTCCTCCATGTATCCCACATACGAAAAAATAAGTTTTTGTTCGCCCGAAGGAACCGAAATAGAAAAACTTCCGTCAAGAGTAGTAGCGGTACCAATGGTTGTTCCATCTACAACAACCGATGCCCCAATTAAAGGATCATTGGTACTGGCGTCAATTAAGACACCTTTTACTTTGGTTTGGCTAAATGATGCAAAAGAGATAAGCATCAAAGCCACGATTAGAATTTTTGTTTTCAAAATTTTCATCATAGAATTGTTTTAAGGTTCGGGTTTAATTTTTAAAGTTTAAAATAAGAATTCAAAATTAGATTTTATTGGAATATCAAAAGTATGGAAAATATTAATTTATTATTAAGTTATCAGGTAAGAATATATTAACAGATAACAGGATTTTTAATCTGCTATAAGTATTGCTGTAAAGGGTCTTTGTAATTTTTTTAATTAATGTGTTAATAATTGTTAATATTTTTATGTTAAAATATTTTCAACGGATGAAAGAATTTTCTCTGTAGCCCCTCTTTTTTGTTTTACAAATGTTGAAGCAATTTCTCCTTTATCCTGTAAAATTGTTTTATTATTGAGCAACAGGCTTATAGATTGTTCAAAATCGTTATAATTGTGAATAGCAAAAGCACCTCCCTGATGAATTAACTCAACAGCTTCCTGAAATTTTTTATAATTGGGTCCAAAAATAACCGGCATACCAAATGTAGCCGCTTCTAAAATATTATGTATCCCTTTCCCAAAACCGCCGCCAATATAGGCTAAGTCTCCATATTTGTATAACGAAGATAAAAGCCCAATACAATCAATAACTAAAACATCAGCTTTATCTATATTTTCAATGTTTGCTTCGGAATATTTAATAACTTTTCGATCCGAATCAAAAAGTTTTAAAATCCGTTCAATATTTTGTGGATGTACCTCATGAGGAGCAATGATTAGTTTGAGTTGGGTTGGTTGTTGGTTGTAATAACTAATAATAATTTCCTCATCAGGTTTCCAGGTACTTCCTGCAACGAATACCACGGATTTCTCTTTGAATGTTTCAATAAGCGGAAGTTTCTTTGCTTGTTCGGCGATGGTATGCACTCTATCAAAACGGGTGTCTCCAGTTATGGTAACGTTTTTGATATCAATTGAATCAAGAAGTTTTTTAGATTGTTCATTTTGAACAAAAAAATGGGTGAAAAATCCGAGCATCTTGCGTGAGTTTTGATTGATTGATTTGAAAAAGCGTTGCTCTTTTCTAAAAATCCCGGATACAAGGAATAATGGAATCTTACGGTGATGTATTTCTTTAAGGAAAAAGTACCAGAATTCATATTTAATAAAAAAGATGATATCCGGTTTAACCAGATTTAAAAATTTTTTTGCATTTTTAGGTGTATCCAGTGGTAAATAAAAAATATAATCGGCATGTTCGTAATTTTTCCGTATTTCAAAACCTGAAGGGGAAAAAAAAGTGATTAAAATTTTATCATCTGGATGTTTTTCTTTAAAAGCTTCGATTAATGGGCGGCCTTGTTCAAATTCGCCCAACGATGCACAATGAAACCAGGCTATTTTACTTTCTGGATTGACTTGGGATTCAATTTTCTTGAATATATTTTTTCTTCCTTTAATCCATAATTTAGCTTTTCGATGAAAGAACGAAGCAAAATAAACTAAAATATAAAATATCTTAATGCCTAAAAGGTATAATCCGGTCATGTAATTTTTTTTTACAAATTTAAGGGTCTATTTATTTTTTTTGTTGTTTTTATTGAATAATTAATGGGTCTGTTCTAAGTTGTTGAAAATTAGTTTTTTAAAAACAGCTTCCCCTTTCATAACGCTGTAACTACGATTAATATTGATTTTTTGTTATCATTAATTTTATATAAAATATTTGTTTTATTGATTTTTTTTATACTTTTAGCCTTCAAACAAGGTTTTCTTGATACCCTAACCCTAAAATTTAAACCCAAAGGCCTTCTTTTTTAAGAAGGTCTTTTTTTATTGATTCCATTCAACATTTCTATTTTTTTTTCGTTCTTTAAATTGATTTATTTTAATCAAATATTTATAAAATAAATCATAATATTGATCATTGGTATATAATAATGTCTTGTTAAGCTTAAATACTTATCTTTAATTTTGTTAAAAATCAGAGCATTGAGACTACACTGTTTGCTAATATTATTGGTTGTTATATCGTTGAGTTCAAATGCTCAGAACATAAGTAATTTACGCAAGAAAATTTTTATTATTCAGTCAGATAGTATTCAGGTTGATAGCTTAAGTGTTGTTCCCGGTTCAGAAATTATCAGATATAAAAACAAGATTATTCCCAACACATTATACCATTTCGATTATGCAAAATCATTGTTAATATTAAATTCAAAATTTAACAATGAGATGAAACAAATTACAATGGTATACAGGGTTTTTCCGATAGATTTTTCGACAACGTGGAATCATCTAAAGAAGCATGATGTAATTATTGCAGGGCCGGTTATGGCAAAGCCACAAAATGATTTTTATAATCAAGATCAAAATTTTTTTACCGATAACCAATTAGATAAGCGGGGTAGCATTTCGAGAGGTATTACTATGGGCAATAGTCAGGATGCGGCCATAAACTCCAGGTTAAACCTACAGCTTGCCGGGAAAATTGGAGAAAATATGAACTTGTTGGCATCAATCTCTGATGAAAATATTCCGATACAACCCGAAGGAAGCTCGCAACAAATTCAGGATTTTGATAAAGTTTTTATCCAGTTATATAATGAAAAGTTTAAGCTTATTGCCGGCGATTTTGCAATATCCAAACCTATGGGATATTATATGAATGTAAATAAGAAAGTACAAGGTGGATTACTGGACGTGAAATTGAACAGCAAAAATAACAATTCTAATATGTTGGAAACAACAATAAGCGGAGCCGTTTCCAAAGGTAAACTTTGCCGAAAAACTTTTCAAGGACAGGAGGGGAACCAGGGCCCATATAAACTTACAGGTTGCGAAAATGAACTCTATATTGTTATACTGGCTGGTACCGAAAAAGTATATATCGATGGCAAATTAAAAATGCGTGGTAAAGAAAATGATTATACCATTGATTACAATACCGGAGAAATTACATTTACCGCCAACCGGCCGATAACCAAAAATTCCCGAATTGCAGTGGAGTTTGAGTATTCAGAAAAAAGCTATACCCGGTTTATGGTTTTTAGTAATAATACTTATCAAACCCAAAAGGGTAAGTTCTGGCTCAACATTTATTCGGAGCAAGACAGTAAAAATCAACCTTTGAATCAGGATTTAACGCAAGAACAAAAACAAATTTTAGCGCAATCGGGCGATAGTATTCAAAATGCTTTGGTTCCAAATGTTGATACTGTAGATTTTCGGAATGCTTATGTATTATACGAAAAAACAGATACATTGGTAGATGGCGTTGAGTATGAAATCTATCAATATTCAACTGATCCTGAAAGGGCTATTTATCAGGTTGGTTTTAGTTTTACAGGAGAACAACAAGGGAATTATAGCCCTGTAAAAAGTGGTGCCAATGGGAAAGTGTATGCCTGGGTAGCTCCTGTAGAGGGTATCCCGCAAGGGAGTTATGAACCTGTACGATTGTTGATATCTCCCAAAAAACAGCAAATGATTAATATGGGAGGAGATTACCGAATCAATAGCACCACCTCCTCATTTTTTGAAATTGCCATCAGTAATTATGATTTGAATACCTTTTCGGAGAAAGGCAATGCAGATAATACCGGATATGCTTTGAAGTTTGACATAGAAAAATCTTTGTTAAATAATGATACACTAAAAAATCAATTAATGGCTGAAATAAATTATCAATTAATTAATAAAAATTTTACGGAGATTGAGCGGTATCGAACAGTGGAATTTGAAAGAGACTGGAATATTGAAACCCCTTTTTTGAATGATGAGCATTATGCTGATTTAAAACTCAATTATCGACATAAAAAAAATATTAACGGACAATATCAAATTGCCTTATTAAATGGGAAAGATGAATATGAGGGGTTACGCAATGGATTGAATACTTCCATCCAAAAATCAGGATATCAGTTACAATTCAACGCTAGTTTGCTAAATACAGCAACAGATAATAAAGAAACAAAGTTTATTCGTTATATAACAGATATTTCAAAATCATTTCGTAGCGTAAAAATTGGCTTTGAAAACGAACTTGAGCATAATGAATGGATAAATATTGAAAATGACAGCTTATTAAATAACAGTTTTAACTTTTCGTCGTACCGATTTTATATTCAAAATTCTGACTCTACGGTTAATCAGTTCAATGCCGGCTATTTGTTAAGAAACGATTTATTGCCTAAAGATAATAAACTGAGTAAAGCAACACAATCGGAAGATTTTCAGTTCGGATTTGGATTGCTTAAAAATCCGGCAAGCATTTTAAAAACAAAAATTAACTACCGGAAATTAAAAATTTTAGATTCTACCTTAACAGATAATACCGAAGAAAATACGATGACAGGAAGAGTGAGTTATAACTTTCGATTATTTAAAGGAGCTGTTACCTCATCGTTATTTTACGAAGCAGGTTCGGGGCTGGAGCCCAAAAGAGAATTTTCGTACTTAAAAGTTGCCGCAGGACAGGGAACATACACCTGGACCGATTATAATAATAATTCTATTGCAGAGCAAGATGAATTTGAGGTAGCGAAATTTCAGGATGAGGCCAACTATATTCGGGTTTATTCGCCCGGGAATGAGTATATTAAAACATACCAAAATGAATATAGCCAGGTTTTACATATGAGGCCTGAAGTTATTTGGAAAGATAAAAAAGGGCTTCGTAAAATATTATCCAGATTTTCGAATAGCATGGCGGTACTTATAAACCAAAAATCTACCAATACCGATTTAAGCCAAAGTTTAAATCCTTTTGATTTTTATGATAATGATTCATCCCTGGTGCATTTAAACCAGAACTTTAGAAATACGCTTTCTTTCAACCGGACAAACCACAAATTTGGAATAGACTATATTTACCAACAAAATCATAATAAGAATTTACTTACCAACGGATTTGATGAGCGGATAAGATCTCAAAACGGTGTTAGGATTCGTTGGAATTTTATTTCAGATTTTACTTTACAAAATGATTTTGATATAGGAACAAAAGAATATCTTTCGGAGTTTTTTAGTGCCAAAAATTATCATTTGAATATCGTGAGCAATGAATTAAAAATTCAGTATCAACCTGGTTTTCAAACTAAAATTGAGATTAATTACCGTTATAGCGGTAAAGAGAATAAACAAGCTACAGAAAAAAGTTTATCGCATTCGGTGGGAGCAGAAATCAATTATACATTTACTCAAAAAGGAAATATAATGGTGCAGGGTAAATATATTAGTAATGATTATAATGCAAACAGTAATACATCGTTGGCTTATGAAATGCTTGATGGCCTAAAACCTGGAAATAATGCTACATGGAATGTAGCCATTCAGCGGAAACTTGCCGGATATCTGGAATTAAATCTAATGTATACCGGCCGTATATCTGAAAAGATAGATGCAATACATACGGGAAGTATTCAGTTAAGAGCGTTTTTTTAAAATGCAGCCATTAATAAATCGATATCTTTGGATGGTATTCCATAATAATTGCCAATACGCGAGCTGGTTAATATGCCGTTATAAACATAAACGCCATGTCTTAATCCCATATCGTCTTTCATTTTTTTCTTAATACCACCGGCTTCGGCAATACTAAGGAGTAATGGGTTAAATACATTGCTTAAAGCAATGGATGCGGTTCTTGCTACACGCGAAGCAATATTGGGGACACAATAATGGATAACACCGTGTTTTGTATACACCGGATTGGAATGAATCATACATTCTGATGTTTCAATGCATCCTCCCTGGTCGATACTTAAATCAATAATGATAGCCCCTTTTTTCATATTTTTCACCATTTGCTCACTAACGAGATGTTGTGGCCCATTTTCGCCAAAATGGACGGCTCCAATAACCACATCGGCAGATTTTAAATGGTTTTCAATTACTTTAGGATGAAATACAGAAGTAAATAAACGTTGCGAAAGATTGGTTTGTAATCGTTTTAATTTGGTAATGGAATGGTCGAAAATTTTAATAAATGCACCGAGTCCAAGCGCAGCCCTGGCGGCATATTCGGCAGCCGTTCCTGCACCAATGATCAATACCTCCGTAGATGTTATGCCGGTAACTCCACCAAGCAGTACTCCTTTACCTTCGTGCACATTACTTAAGTATTCCGCGGCAATTAATATGGATGTAGTTCCTGCAATTTCACTCATCGAGCGTACAACGGGGTAACAATTGTCTTTATCTTTTAATCCTTCGAAAGAAATAGCCGTAACTTTCTTTTGCATTAATTTACGAATATACTCTTCGGATTGGGATAAAAAATGAAGCGAGGAGAAAAGAACCTGATTGGTTTTAAAAAGTTCTAATTCTTCAATAGTGGGTGGTGCTATTTTTAAAATGATGTCACATTGGTAAACATCCGATTTCTTATTCACTATTTGCCCTCCACATTCACTGTAGTCATTGTCGGCGTAGTTTGCAGCTGTACCCGCATCTTTTTCAATAATTACTTCGTGTCCATTGTTTACTAAAAGTTCAACTGCTTCGGGAGTTAACCCAACTCTACTTTCGTATTTTTTATTTTCTTTGGGGATGCCAATAACTAGTTTTTCTGTTTTTTTACCAATTTCAAGCATCTCTTCTTGTGGAAGAAAACTAGTACTTCCAAAAGAATATTTTTTTTCTCCTTTTTTATCCGACATAGTGCTCGTAAAATATAATTAAATGAAGAAGCCCAAAATAATATTTTTTTGGGGCTTTATCAAGTATTTTTGAAAGGTAAATTTTTTAGGATGTTTTCTTTTAGCGAATATTTATCGTTCGGATACCATCTTTATTTTCTATCATCTGAACAAAAACAACGTTCTCGGGCAGGATTTCGGCAATTTTTTCAGGCCATTCTATAAAACAGTAATTTCCCGAATAAAAATAATCCTCATAGCCAAAATCAAAGACCTCTTCAATTTTTTTTATTCTATAAAAATCAAAATGATAAATAATTTCTCCATTGCTGGTTTGGTATTCATTTATTAATGCAAAAGTCGGGCTTGTAACAATTTCCACAACATCCAACTCGTTGCATAATGCTTTAATAAAAGTTGTTTTTCCAACGCCCATAGGACCAAAAAAAGCAAACACTTTCTTATTTTGCATTAGCCGCAAAAATTTTTCAGCCACCACATTCAGGTCCGATAAAGATTTTAAAACTAATGAATCCATATATGCAAGGTAGTAAAAAATAATTAATTATTGGGAGATAATTTGACGAATGGAATAATCATCTCTTCCATGGAAACTCCTCCGTGCTGAAATGTATTTTTATAGTAATTAACGTAATAATTATAATTATTTGGATAAGCCAAAAAATCATTATTTAGCGCAAAAATATACGATGTACTTAGGTGTGATTTAGGTAAATGAATTTTTTCAGGATTTTTTATTCCATACACTTCTTTTGGGTTGTAATTCAGGCTTTTCCCATTTTTATAACGCAAATTAGTTGAGGTGTTTTTATCGCCGATTACTTTTACCGGATTATTAACTCTAATGGTCCCGTGGTCGGTGGTGATAAATATTTTCACTTTCTCTTTTTGTAACTCTTTGATTAAAGTAAATAAAGGCGAATGCTTAAACCACGACAGGGTTAAAGATCGGTAAGCGGGTTCGTCATTTGCCAGTTCACGTATCATTTCAATTTCTGTACGGGCATGCGAAAGCATGTCGATATAATTGTAAACCAAAACATTAAGTTGGTTGTTGAGTAAGTCCTGAATATTTTCTACAATTTTTTCGCCTGTTTTAAGATGACTAATTTTTTCATAATTGTATTTGTATTTTTTACCAAACCTCGCTAATTGTTTCTCGAGTAATTCATTTTCTTTTAAATTTTTTCCGCCCTCCTCTTCATCATTAAGCCATAATTTGGGGTATAACCGTTCAATGTCGGCAGGCATTAATCCTGCAAAAATAGCATTTCTCGCGTATTGGGTGGCTGTGGGCAAAATACTACAATATACTTCTTCATTTTCAACGTTAAAATATTCGCTAATAAATGGCTGTATCAATTTCCACTGGTCGTATCGGAAGTTATCTATGATTAAAACAAAAACTTTTTCTCCTTTATCAATTACAGGAAAAATACGTTCTTTAAACAAGTTAGGAGAAAGGAGTGGTTTATCAACATCATTTTTGGAAAACCACGATTCATAATTCTTTTGGATAAATTTTCCAAACCCGTTGTTGGCTTCATTTTTTTGCATCTGGAATACTTCCTGCATTCCGGAATCTTTATTTTCTTCTAATTCAAGTTCCCAGTAGGTTAGTTTTTTAAATAAATCTGCCCAGTCGTCAAAGGTATTGGCTTCGGAAATTTTTATTCCGATTTTTCCGAAATCCGATTGATAAGATGAAAGCGCTTTTTCCGAAATCAGTCGTTTGGTATCAATATTTTTTTTAATACTTAATAAAATTTGTTTGGGATTTACTGGTTTTATTAAATAATCAGCAATTTTAGAGCCAATGGCTTCGTCCATTATATTTTCTTCTTCGCTTTTCGTAATCATAATAACCGGGATCTCGGGTTTCTCTTTTTTAATCATATTTAATGTTTGTAAGCCGCTTAATCCTGGCATATTTTCATCGAGAAAGATGAGGTCAAAAATTTCTTTTTTCACTAATTCAATAGCATCATCGCCATTACTTGCTGTAATCACATCAAATCCTTTTTCTTGAAGAAAAATAATATGTGGTTTTAACAAATCAATCTCATCATCGGTCCAAAGTATTTTTAACTGCTTCATTTGCAAAAAATATTTAATTGTAATTAAAATTACAAATAATTATAATGATTATAAAATGTGTTTTTTACTAATCGAGGTAATTGTTTCTAAAGAATATCAAATAATCTCCCACAGATTTCTCTTCAAGAAGTTTGTCAAGATTTTCTTGTGAGATTATAAAATATTGAAAATCTGCTGTTTCTATATCCTTAAAAATCGTTTTCTCCTCCATCTTGAACTGATTATAATATTCTTTAGCTTTTTGAGCATTTTTGAAATCTTTAACGGAAATAATTTCTATAAATTCGTTTAAACTTTTGTTTTCAATATCATAACTTTCCTGAATAAAGAAATCAAGGTTAAAGTTGATAAGGTTAAATTTTAGCTGATTGATATTTGCCGTTTTATTTATAGCTATTCCTAACAGATGTTTTGTTTCTGGTTTGTATTGGTATATTTTAGCAATTTTTTCAAGGGTTTTCTGGGTTATTTCATCTTTTTCTTTATCGGCCATATCATCCTCTTTTGTTATTTCGTCCATATCTTTAAATTGCTTAAGTTCGTTTTCGCGTATGGCCGCTAATAATTCTTCCGATGCATTAGCAACCGGATCTGCCGGGAATTTTTCAACGATTGCTTCCAACTCTTTTTTTATGGATGACACTCCATAAAGCTCTCCCATGGAAAGGGTCTTTAAAAAGCGGTATTTTGCAATATATTCTGTGTTTTGATATTTCTTCAGTGCTTCATCGCATCGTTGGATAACCTCTTTGTATTGTTGTTTTTTATGTAAATTTAGCGTGGTAGTATAAAAAGTTTTCTTTTCCTGTTCTTCTTTTTCAAATTGTTTAAAATAGTTTGGATCGAGGAGTACTTTTGCATATTTTGAATCCGGATAATTTCTAATGATCATATTTTTGTATATATCTGCCTGGCTTTGGTTGCTTTGTTGTTCGTAAACTTTATATAAGCTGTAATAGGCAGCAATTTTATAATCACTTTCGGGATAACGATCGATTAATTCTTTGTAAGTCTCAATGGCTAGTGGGTAGTCTTTTAAATCATTACGGTATACTTCGCCCACATTATATAATGCATTTTGAATTTTTTTATGCGA
>Ga0209942_1001171_pt1 | contig 14704 bp, 13 predicted proteins | sample SalPonR1_A_D2_MG_FD_185695 | JGI IMG/M metagenome (GOLD analysis project Ga0209942, IMG submission 185695) | Salt pond soil microbial communities from South San Francisco under conditions of wetland restoration - Salt Pond MetaG R1_A_D2_MG... ... | reverse complement strand
AACTATATAAATTAAAAACAACCTATATTGATGCCTTGCCAGAGCTAATAAATCCTAAAACTAATAGATTGCACACTCACTTTAATCAAACTGTCACTGCTACCGGTAGACTCTCCTCCACTGCTCCCAACTTACAAAACATTCCAGTTAAGCACGAACTAGGAAAAGAAATTAGACAAGCCTTCACTGCCAAAGAAAATTATAGTTTAGTAGCTTTAGATTATTCACAAATTGAATTACGACTAGCTGCTGAAATGTCTCAAGACAAAACTCTAATTAATGCTTTTAAAAATAACCAAGATATTCACAGAGCTACTGCGGCTGCTATTAATCAAATTGAAGAAAAAGATGTCAGTGCTAAGATGAGGCAAGAGGCTAAAGCAGTAAACTTTGGTATTTTATATGGACAAGGACCACATGGCTTAAGCCAAAACGCCAACATTCCTTATGCTAGGGCTAAAGATTTTATTGATAAATATTTTCAAATATATAGTGGCGTTAAACAATACATTGAAGATACCATTGAATTCACTAAAAAAGAATCATACGTTACAACGATGTTTGGCAGAAGAAGGTTAATACCTGAAATAAACTCAGAAATTAGCCTAGTTAAAAAAGCCGCTGAAAGAACCGCTATAAATACACCCATTCAAGGTACGGCCGCTGATATTATTAAAATGGCCATGAATATAGTACACAATAAATACAAAGATAAAGACGATGTTAAAATGTTACTACAAGTTCATGATGAATTGATTTTTAGTATAAAAAACGATAAGATTGAAACTTATGCTAAAGAAATAAAGGAAATAATGGAGAATGTCTGTAAATTAAGTATACCTTTAATTGCAGAAATAAAAACTGGCGCATCTTGGGGGGATTTAAAAAAATTAGAAATATGAAAGAAAAGCTAAAAAAAATACTAGCAAATAAAAAGGTTGCTTTACTAGGTCTAGGACTTGAAAATCTGGCTCTATTAAAATACATAAATAAAGCAAAACTTAAATTTAACATCACAATTTGTGACTTTAGGACACAAGAAAAAATAAATGATAAGTTAAAAAAAGCAAAGCTAGACCCCCAAAAATATAAGTACCAACTACAAAACACCTTCAACACTAATTTAGATAAATACGACATATTACTTCGCTCTCCAGGCTGGTCACTTTCTTGCCCTGGCATTAAAGCAGCTAAAAAAGCAAAGGTAGAAACAAGTAGTGCTATGAATTTGTTTTTTCAAGTCTGCCCTAGCAAAAATATTATTGGTGTAACAGGTTCTAAAGGAAAAGGCACTACTGCTACTTTGATAACTGAAATTATAAAAAAGAATAAAAAACCAGTACATTTAGGTGGAAATATTGGCATTGCTCCTTTTAACTTTATTGAAAATATTCAAAGTGATAATTACATAGTCCTAGAATTATCTAGCTTTCAATTAGAAGATTTAAACTATAGCCCTAAATATTCAATCATTACAAATATTTATCACGAACACTTAAGTGCTGCTGACCCACAAAATCCTAATTATCATCATAGTTACAATGATTACCTTTTAGCTAAAGCTAATATTTTTGAACATAAACAATTTAATGATTATTTAATTACTAAAAATGATGTTATTTTAGAATACAAACAAAACACTCCTAATTGTCTAGAAAAATATCATGGTAAATTACTTAAATATAAAAAAGCTGATGTGCCAACTCAACTTAAGGGAATATATAATTTAGAAAATATTGGAGCTAGCTTAAAATTAGCTGAACTTTTAAATTTAGACAGGAAAAAAAGTTTAGAGACTGTAAAAAACTTTAAAAACTTAGAGCATCGTTTGGAATTTGTAGCTGAAAAAGATAATGTAAAATTCTTTAATAACTCCTTCTCTACCACACCTGAAAGCACTAAGTTAGACCTTGATTCTTTTTCTGGAAATATTATATTAATTGCTGGTGGCTCAGATAAAGGGGCTAACTTCTCTTCTTTAGCTAAAGATATTAAAATTAAAGTTAAAAAAGTAATACTATTTCCTGGTAAGGGCTCTGATGAGTTAAAAAAATCACTTTTAGAAAATAAATATAATAATAATGATAATAATATTATTGAAGTAGACTCCATGGCAAAGGCAATAAAAACAGCTAAACAAAACAGCCAAAAAGGAGATACAGTGTTACTATCACCTGCTTGCGCTAGTTTTGGTTTATTTAAAAATTACAAAGAAAGAGGTAAACTTTTTAAAGAAGAGGTAAATAAATAATTTATGATTTTTTTTCTATACGGGCCTGACACTTTTAGAAGTAAGGAAAAGTTAAATGCAATTATCAAAAGATTTGTAGAAAATATTAAAAACGCTGATAATTCCTTACTTAGAATTGATGGTCAAAAAACAAATCTTGAAGAAATAAACCAGGGTATCAAAGGTGAGAGTCTTTTCAGTGAAAAAAAGATGTTAATTATTGAAGATATATTAGAAAACAGGAATAAAGACTTCTTAGAAAAATTCTTAGATTATTTAAAAAAAGAAAAAATAAGCGATAACTCTCATGCTATAGTTTTCTTTGAAAATAATATTGATGAAAAAAAACTTTTAGCACCAGCTAAAAAACTACTTAAATATTTAAGTAAAGAAAAGTTTGCACAAGAATTCAAGTTAATGACCCCCTATCAAACTAAAAGCTGGATAAAAGAATATGTAGATAAACATGATAAAGAAATAACTAATAGTGCTAGTAATGAACTTATTAAAAATTTAGGTAGCAATCTTTGGGCCCTAAAAAATGAACTACATAAACTTTGTCATTTAAGCAAAGAAAGTACTATAAGTTTAGAGTTAGTAAAAGAAAATATTAATTTAGAAATTCAAGAAAACATTTTTGCTCTTACTGACGCTTTAGGTAAAAAAGATTATAAGACAGCCTTAACACTTTTAAATGAACAATTACAAACAGAATTTTCTCCTGAGTATTTGCTAGCTATGATAAGAAGACAATTTCAACAAATAGTGCAAGCAAAAATTGCTCAAGACAAGGGAAAAAGTGCTAACGATATCTCTAATGAGTTTGGTCTACACCCCTTTGTTGCTAAAAAAGCCTGTGCCCAAGCCAGACAATTTGAATTAAACGCAATAAAAGAAAATCTACATGAATTAAACAAAATTGAATATTTATCTAAAACTGGCTCTACTGAACTAGAAACAGCTTTAGAGCATTTTATTACTAAGAAAATATAAATTAAAAAGTATATTTATATTTTCTCAGCAATAAAAGACAGTGATAGCAGTGTTTTATCTAATTATATAAAAAAGACTTGCTTTTTTTATTCGTATCTGATATTATAAAAACACTGAAATACGCTTTTGCTGGCGATTTTTTTGTTATGTACTACGCTTAGCAAAAAACTAAAGGGCAATTAGCTCAGTTGGTTAGAGCGCAACACTGATAATGTTGAGGTCGGAGGTTCAAATCCTCCATTGCCCACCAGTTGACGCGGGGTAGAGCAGTTGGCAGCTCGCCAGGCCCATAACCTGGAGGTCGCAGGTTCAAATCCTGCCCCCGCAACATAAATTAACAATTCAACATTAGCCGAGGTAGCTCAGTGGTAGAGCAAAGGACTGAAAATCCTTGTGTCGAGAGTTCGATTCTCTCCCTCGGCACCTCATGGTCTAGCTTAAACGGGGCGTGGCCTAGCTGGCTAAGGCGCATGCTTTGGGAGCATGAGATCCTGGGTTCGAGTCCCAGCGCCCCGACCAATTATATAATAAAAAAATATGCCAAATACTAAATCTGCAAAAAAACAACTCAGAAAGGACACTAAAAGAAGTGCCCAACATTTATCTGTCAAAGAAGAGCTTAAAAAAACTTTAAAGAAAGCTCGTAAAGCTATTGAGGGAGGAGTTAAAGAAGAAGCTGCTAAACTAAATCAAGAAGCTGTTAAAGCAATTGATAAAGCTACTAAAAAGAAAGTTATCAAAAAAGATACTGCTGATAGATACAAATCAAGATTACAAAAAAAAGTAAACAATTTAAAAAAATAAATTAAAACTAATTACTTAAACTTGGCTTAGCCTTGTTTTAGACTATGTCTCGGTTTAAGCGACAAAATTATGTTAACAAAAGATCAAAAAACTAAAATTATTAATAAATATCGTACTCATGAAAGCGATACTGGTTCTCCACAAATACAAATTGCTATCTTAAGTGCAGAAATTAAAGATTTAACTGATCACTTAAAAAATCACAAACATGATCACTCTTCTCGTAGAGGACTACTCAAAAAAGTTAGTGAAAGAAGAAAGTTACTTAAATATTTACAAAAAGAAGATCCTAAAGCTTTTAAAGAATTGGCTCAATCATTAAACTTAAAGATTGCGCAAAAATTACAAGCAGAAGAAGAAGAAAAAATAAACAAAGAAAAGAAATTAGAAGAAATTGCTAATCCACTTGTTGATGAAAAGGAAGATTTAAAAGAAAATAAATAATAAAATGATAAAACACAAAGAACAAAGAGTAGGCGTATTAGTAGATGTTTCCAACATGTACCACAGCGCCAAGAATCTCTATAATAAAAGAGTTAACTTTCAGGAAGTTTTAAAAAATGCTGTAGATAGCAGAAAACTTATTCGTGCTGTAGCCTATGTTATTCACACAGAAAGTGAAGAAGAAACTTCCTTTTTTGAAGCATTACTAAAACAAGGCTTTGAAGTAAAAATGAAAGATTTACAAATATTTTCTTCAGGTATGAAAAAAGCTGATTGGGATGTTGGCATTGCGGTAGATGCTATTAAATTATCTAAGAACTTAGATGTAATAGTACTCGTAACTGGAGATGGAGATTATCTACCTTTAGTTGAATATATACAAAACACTACCGGTGCTTTAGTTGAAGTTATGGGGTTTAGACAAACCACTTCTAGCAAATTAGTGGAAGAATGTGATGACTTTATTAGTCTTAGTGATGATAAAAAATATTTACAATAAATATTTATATATAGTTTATAGATAGATATTTACAATTAATAATAAATAATAATTAAAGCTTGGTCATTAGATAAATAGTGCTGTAAGTTTATTTGCTTATAGTTCTGTAATTTAATGGTCAAGCTTAGATAAAAAATATGTTTGAAGAAAAAAGTTTTTCAAAAGAGTGGCTTGGCCGCACTCTAACAATAAAAACAGGCAAATTAGCTAAACAAGCTGACGCAGCAGTAACCGTACAATACGGAGATACTGTAATTATGGCTACCGTTGTAGAAGCTAATGAGGAAAGAGAAGGAGTAAGCTTCTTCCCTTTAATGGTAGACTTCGAAGAGAAATTATACGCAGCCGGAATAATTAAAGGTTCACGTTGGGTAAAAAGAGAAGGAAGACCAACTGATGCCTCTATCTTAACAGGAAGGATGATTGATAGAACTATTCGTCCTTTATTTGATGATGAAAGCAGAAAAGATGTACAAGTTATCATCACAGTGCTTTCAGTAGATCAAGAAAATGACTTTGATATTGTTTCTTTAGTAGCTGCCTCAGCAGCTCTATCAGTCTCAGGTGTTAATTGGGCTGGTCCAATTGGTGGTACTAGAGTTGGAAAAATAAATAATGAACTTGTATTTAATCCTACTTACGATGAACAAGCTAAAAGTGACTTAGATTTAATTGTATCTGGAACTGAAGATAAAACTATCATGATTGAATGCAGTGGAAATGAGCTTAAGGAAGAAGATATAGAAAAAGCTTTACTTGCTGGACAAGAAAAACTTCAAGGTTCAATCGAATTAATTAAAGAATTCAAAGAAAAATTTGGTGTTAAAACAAAAACTCCAAAACCGGAACTACTTGATGAAAGCGAGAAAGAAGCTAAAGAAGAAGAAAAGAAAGCATTAGAGTTAACTCAAAAATGGTTAGATGAAAACGTCAAAAATATGCTTTTTGATCAAAAATATCACAGCAAAGAACATAGAAAAGCTGTAGTTAAAAGTATTGAAAATGAATTAGATAAATATTTATTTGATCAAGAGCTTGATAAAAAAGCTAGAAAGAAATCTATTTCTAAACTTGCTTATAAAAATATTGAAAATCAAGTTAGCAAAGCAATATTAGAAGATAATAAGCGTGTTGACGGAAGAGCTTTTGATGAAATTAGAGAATTAAATTCAGAAGTAAGTATTTTACCTAGAAACCACGGAGTAGGACTATTTTCTCGTGGTGAAACTCAAGTAATGTCAGTACTAACATTAGGTTCTCCATCACTTGAACAATCATTAGAAGGAATTGAAGGACCTAGCACTAAAAGATTCATGCACCACTACAACTTCCCTCCTTACAGTGTAGGAGAGGCTAAACCTCTTAGAGGAACAGGTCGTAGAGAAGTTGGTCACGGTGCCTTAGCTGAAAAAGCTTTAATTCCAGTGTTACCAAGTAAAGATGACTTCCCTTATACTGTTAGAATCGTATCAGAAACATTAGGCTCTAATGGATCCTCTTCAATGGCTTCTACTTGCGCCTCATCACTTTCACTTATGGACGCTGGTGTACCAATCAAAACTGCTGTAGCAGGTATTGCTATTGGTATGGCTTCAAATAAAGATATGAGTGACTGGAAAATACTAACTGACATTCAAGACTTAGAAGATGGTGAAGGTGGAATGGACTTTAAAATTACTGGAACAAAAGACGGAATCACTGCTATTCAATTAGACACTAAAACTGATGGTTTAAATAAAGATATTATTCATGAAGCTTTAAAGGCTGGAAGAGTAGCTTTAGATAAGATTCTTAAGAACATGAATGAAGCTATTGCAGAACCAAAACCAGAGCTTTCACCTTATGCTCCTAAATTACTTAACTTACACATTAAACCTGAAAAGATTGGTATGGTAATTGGACCAGGAGGAAAAATGATTAACAAAATTATTGAAGTAACTGAATGTGAAATTAATATTGAAGAAGATGGTTTAGTAGTTATTACTGGCCAAGATATTGAAAAATTAAGAGAGGCTGAAGCTATGATTAAAGAAATAGTACATGAATTTGAACCTGGTGAAATTATTGAAGGTGAAGTAGTTAACATCCTAGACTTTGGAGCTTTTGTTAAACTAAACAAAAACCAAGACGGATTAGTTCATATTAGTGAATTAGCTCCTTATAGGGTAAATAAGACTGAAGATATTGTAAAAATTGGTGATACTGTAAAAGTAAAGATAAAAGAAGTTGATGATAGTGGTAAAATTAAACTTACCATGAAAGAACTTCCAGAAAATGAAAAATACTGGTCTAAAGAACAAACAAATAACAATAATTCCAATAACAAATAAGGCAAATAAAAGTAACTTACTATTGACTTTTAGTTATTATTAAGTTAATATTTACTTATTAATTAAATTAATATTAATGGTTTTAAAGCTCTAACAAAGCTTTTACCAACCCTGTTAAACATGTTAACTATTAGATTATCAAGAGTGGGTAAAAAAAATAGACCTACTTATAGAATCGTTATCTCAGAGAAAGCCAAAGATCCATATGGTCGTGCTTTAGAAATCTTAGGTTCATATGATCCACATAATAAAAACCTAAAAGTTGATGGTGATAGAGTGAGATATTGGATATCAAAAGGCTCTCAAATGTCACCTACAATCAATAATCTTTTTATTGATAATAAGATTATTGAAGGTGAAAAGAAAAAAGCTACAAAAACAGCCACAAAAAAGAATGTGGCTAAACAAAAAGAAGCTGAGAAAAAGAAAAAAGAAGAAAAAGATAAAGAAGAGCCAAAGGAAGAACCAAAGGAAGAGCCAAAGGAAGAGCTAAAGGAAGAAAGCAAGAATGAAACTAACGAAGTTAAAAAAGAAGAAAACGAAGAGGAAAAATAATATTGTTCTTGACAAAATTTGTAAATTTATTATAATAGAAAGTACTAATTCTTAAAGAGCTTCTTACAAATTGGCAAATCAATATAAATACTGATTTTAGTTCAATTTGATAAGACAAAGACAACATATGGCAGAAGAAAATGCACAAGATAAAGAATTCTTAGAAACCATTGTGAAACAAATCGTTTCTAAACCAGATGCAGTAAAAGTAGAAAGGACCATTGACGAAATGGGCGTTCTTCTAACCTTAAAAATTGACCAAGAAGACATGGGTTATGTTATTGGTAAAAAAGGTCAAACCGCACAGGCAATTAGAACTTTACTTAAGATTATTGGTGCTAAAAACAACAGCCGAGTAAATCTTAAAATTTACGACCCTAATGCAGGCAATCGTCCAAGTTCTAACAATGAAAATATGGATGCTGAAAAAGTTGATACTTCTTCAGTGGATGACTTAAACATCTAAAATATTCATTATAGAAGAATACAAAACCACAACTTAAAAGTTGTGGTTTTGTTTTTAAAGACTTAATTATGAAATATCATATTATAACAATTTTTCCAGAAATATTCTCTTCTTATTTTTCTCATAGTATTATTGCTAGAGCACAAAAAAATAAACTAATTGACATACAAGTTCACAATCTAAGAAAATGGGCAACTGATAAACATAAAACCGTAGATGATACTCCTTATGGTGGAGGTGCCGGTATGATACTTAAAGTAGAGCCATTGTATAAAGCTTTAAAAGAATTAGCTCCGAGAAAGAAGAAAAGTAGAAAGATAATATTAACTTCAGCTAAAGGAAAAACTTTTAATCAAAGTCTTGCTAAGTCATATGCTAAAAACCTTAAAGAAATCATCATCATTTGTGGGCGCTATGAGGGTGTTGACGAGAGAATAAAAGAATTTATTGATGAAGAGCTATCTATTGGTAATTACGTCCTCACAGGCGGTGAGATACCTGCTATGGCTATTGTAGATGCTAGCATGAGACTATTACCGGAGGTTTTAGGAAATAAAGAAAGTATTGTCGATGAATCACATAATAAACCAGGGTTATTGGAATACCCACAATATAGCAAACCTCAATATTTTAAAACCAAGAAAAAAACTCTACCAGTACCAGATATACTTCTATCAGGCAACCATCAGGAAATAAAAAAATGGCGCCACAAGCACCAAAATAAACAATAACTGTAATATTTTCAAGTATAGTCTTATAGAATTTTATCTATTTAAACTATTACACCTATTTAACTACCCAAGAACTATTATTTTTTGCTATTTCCCCTTCTAAAGCAAAACCTGCTGCTTTAGCATGTCCTCCGCCTCCAAATATTTGAGCTAATTTAGACAAATCAATACCATCACTATAAGCAGAAGCTCTGAAACTTCCTTTAATAATTCCTGGCTCCTTTTCTCGTAAAAGCATAATTACTTTAACACCAGCCATATTACTCAAGAAACCCGCAATCTCTCCAAATATATCACTATCAAAATATTCATCATTTTTTAAAACCTCGGTTATTTCTTGATGCCTTAAAACTGTAAAGGCAATCTTGTATTTATGATTAATTTGTAAATTATTTAAAGCTAAGCTCCAAAGACGTATACTTTGTATACTTCTGTTGTTCCAGATTCTATTTACAATCTTAGAAAATTGAGCGCCATAACTTAACATTTCTGATGAAATTGCTATAGCCTCTTTTCCAGTTGATGAGTATAAAAAATTAGCTGTATCAGTAAGTATTCCTGATAAAATTGAAGTAGCAATCTTCTTATTAAACTCTATTTTATTAATTTTTAAAAAATGATATAAAACCTCAGTAGTAGATGAGGCTTGTGAATTTCTAATTTCAATATCTGCATAATCCTCAAACTTAGGATGATGATCAAATTCAATAATAAAAAAAGTTTTATCACTATTATTCTTTAATTCATCTATTTCCTTATCTAAAAAAGTCCTACTTTTAGAACCACAATCTACTGCTATAAGAAGATCAAAATCCTTGAGATTAAAGTCTTTGTTTGCAAGTATTTCTTCTTCATGTGGCAAAAAACTGTAAGTATCAACAGGCTTATCTTGACAATAAGCAGAATATTTTTTATCAATCCTCTTCATTAATTCTATCAAAGCGCCAACTGAAGAAATAGCATCACTATCAGGATTGACATGACCAACAATTAAAATATTTTGGGCTTGTTGGATTTTTTGCCAAGCTTGTTTATATAAAGTATTTAAATTACTCATTCTTTTCATCCTCTATTTGTTTAAAAATTATATCAAGTTCATAATCAGTACTATTGTACAAATCTAAATTCCAATCTAATTTAGGAATTCTTTTTAAACGGGTTTTTGTTTGTAATTTTTTAGCTATACTTTTAGAATTTTTTCGTAAAGAACTTAAAACAGTGCCCGCTTTAGTGGAGGGTAAAATGCTTAATTCTACTTTTAAAAATGAACCTCTATCATCTGAACTAACTCTTAAAACAGTAAGCAAAACTCCAGGAATAATAATTTCCTGGTTAACTATCTTGGCTATTTCTGTTTTTAAAAGAGAGTTTAATCTTTCTTGAGATGACATTATAATGTAATTTTAATAGATTCTTCTTTATATAACTCCAACACATCACCTTCTTGAACTACGGGTGGGCCAGCAAAATTTAAACCACACTCTTGGTTTAACTCAACTTTATCTACATCTTGCTTACCTGATTGCAATTGAGTTATTTCCCCTTGAGTTTCAAACTTTCCTTCTCTAATTACCTCTACTTTAGAATTATTTTGCGCTTCACCTTCAATTACTTTACCACCAATAATTTGGTTTTTATTTTCTGTCCTAAATATTTTTAAAACCTTTATTTTTCCGATGTCTTTTTTAACAATTTCAGGAACAACAAGTTTTTGCATCTCTTCTTTAACAAATTTAATTAAATCATAAATAACGGAAAACATTTCAACTCTAATATCTTTCTCTCTAATATGTTCTTGAATTTCATTATTAACACTGACATTAAAACCTAAAATAATAGCATCAGAGTTTTCCGCTCTTTTAATATCGCTTTCGTTAATGTTACCCAGACTCTTATTTAAAACTTTTACCTTCATTTTTTCACTATTTAGCTTTAGAAGTGATTCTTCAATAGCTTCTGCTGATCCTAAAACATCACTTTTAATAACAACGTTTAGGTTTTGTTGTTCCTTAGAATTATTATTATCATTACTAGCCTCAGAAGCATCTTGATTCTCACTATATTTAATCTTTTTGCTTTTTACTTTTTTACCATCTCCTACATACATCATATCTCCTACTTTAGGAGTAATTTTAAGTCCTAAAACCCTTACCGGAACAGAGGGCCCAGCTAATTTTATATTATCTCCTTTATAATCTGATAATGCTTTTACCTTTCCATAAATAACATCTTCAAAACATAATTGATCACCAACGTGTAAAGTACCATTTTGAATGAGAATTGTAGCTACTGGTCCAGCGGTTTTATCAACATGAGACTCAACAATAGTTCCTGTGGCATCAGCATGAGGATTAGCTTTTAATGATTTAACTTCAGTGTCTGATAACAATAAAACTATATCTAAAAGCTTATCTAAACCTTCTCTTTGTTTTGCAGATATAGGAGCAGTAATAACTTTTCCTCCCCATTCTTCTGGCAATAGATTAAGTTTAGAGGATAAATCTTGCATAGCTTTATTAATATCAGCTCCTTCTTTATCTATTTTGTTAATAGCTACAACAAACGGAATTTTAGCATTTTCTATTATCCTATAAGCTTCAATAGTTTGAGGTTTAACCCCATCATCAGCTGCTACAACTAAAATTGCCACATCGGCAACCTTAGCTCCTCTGCTTCTCATAGCTGTAAAAGCCTCATGTCCAGGAGTATCAATAAAAGTAACTAATCTGTTATTTTTTTCTGCTTGATAAGCACCAATATGTTGAGTGATTCCACCTGCCTCACTTTCAATTACTTTTGTACTACGAATAGCATCTAAAAGAGCGGTTTTCCCATGATCTACGTGACCCATAACTACTACCACTGGAGCTCTTTCTTCTAATGAATCATCTTCTTCAGCTTCTAGCACATCCTCAATACTTTTTTCATTTTCTTTTTTCTCAAACTCTTCTTCTGCTTCTTTCGGTACAACTTCAATTTCTAATTCATCTGAAACAATGGAAGCAGTGTCATAATCAATTTTTTCGTTTATAGATGCAAAAACACCATTTTTCATTAAAGTGCTTAAAACTTTATTAACCGCAATACCTGCAATACTAGCAAAATCTCTAATAGTTATGTATTTACCTACTTCAACTTTCTTTTTTTCTTTAGGTAAATCATCTTCACTTTCAGCTTCTTCTCTTTCCTTTTCTCTTTCCTCTCTTTCTAATTGTTTTTTATACTTCGGCCACTCCCTCATAACCTTCTGGGCTGTGTGATTATCAACCTTAATAGCCTTTTGACCCACACTAAACCCCATACGTGGCAAAATATCACGTAATTCTTGTGGTGTTATTTTTAATCTTCTTGCTAATTCTGTTAAATTCATAAAATGTAAAAATGGGCTCGAGCCCTTTTTTAAAGTGTTTTTTAATAGTTTACTTTATTGAACCATTTTAGTCAAGCTAAAATTATATTAAAAATATTATTATTTTATTTAAAGTAACGTTTTAATCTTTACAAAAACAATTTCTTCTGCTAAGATTATTATAGTTTAATAATTAATTAAATTGAACTGGAATTTAGGAGATTTAGGTATTTAAATGTATAGAAGAGTTTTATATAGTAAAAAGATAGAATACACAAACCCAAGATCAATGCAGTTTACTGTAGTAATAATATTATGAAAACAACTAATAATTCATTAATTTACATAAAAAATTGCTTATAAAGATATAAAATCTTGATGTATTTATTATTTTAGTTATTAGTGAATTCTATACAATCTAATACCGGTTATAAAGGTCCTAAACTCCAAATTAAGCATATGATAGAATATTTATTGTATTTGGCAGTAGCAGTAGGAGCTTTTTTTATTGGATTTATTGTTCGTAAACAACTTGCAAAATCAAAAATTGGTCATGCACAAGAAAAGGCGGACAAAATCATTAATGAAGCTAAAACAAAACACAAAGAACACTTATTGTCTGCCCAAGATAAAGCCTTAAAAATATTAGAGGAGGCTAAAAAAGAAGAATCTGAACGTAGAAGAGAAATTAGTAAATTACAAGGACGTTTAGAACAAAGAGAGAACTCTTTTTCTCAAAAACTACTTGAACTTCAAGACAAACAACAAAAACTTTATGATAAAGTCAATGAAGTCCAAGAAATAAGAGAAAAAATTAAAAAAATAAAAGAAGAACAAAACTTAGAGTTAGAAAAAATAGCTGCTTTAAATAAAGATGAAGCTAAGGAAAGGTTGTTAAAAAACATCGAAGAAGAAAACAAAGAAGATTTATTAATACAAATCAGAAAATTAGAAGGTGATAATCAAGAGGTATTAGAAAACAAAGCAAAAGATATTATGGCTACCTCTATGCAAAGATTAGCTTCTACCTATACACTTGAATTAACCACTACCACCGTTGATTTACCTAGCGATGAAATTAAAGGTAGAATTATTGGTAGAGAGGGTAGGAATATTAAAGCCATTGAACAAGCAACGGGAGTTGAAATTATTGTAGATGATACTCCAAATGCTATTACAGTATCAGGTTTTTCTTTAATCCGAAGACATATTGCTAAAAAAACCTTAGACTATTTAATTAAAGACGGACGTATTCATCCGGCTAAAATTGAAGAGGCTGTGGAGAGATCAAAAGGTGAAATAGCGGCTGATATTAAAAAAGCTGGTGAAGAAGCTATGTATGAAGTTGGTGTAACAGGCTTTGATCCTAAACTAGTACAAATACTAGGCAGACTTAAGTACAGAACTAGTTATGGACAAAATGCACTGCGTCACTCAATTGAAGTGGCTCATATATCAGCTCTAATAGCTGAACAATTGGGCGCCAATGTTACTTTCGCTAAAAAAGGTGGCTTATTACATGATATTGGAAAAGCCGTTGATCATGAAATCAAAGGTAATCATACAGAAATTGGTAGAGATATTGCCAAAAAATTTAACTTACAACCTGAATTAATAGCTCCAATTGAATCTCATCATGATGATAATCCAACAACTTTAGAATCTGTAATTGTAAAAGTAGCTGACGCTATTTCTTCTGCCAGACCTGGAGCAAGAAATGATAATTATGAGAACTACTTGCAAAGATTAGAAGAATTAGAAAAGATTGCTAATTCTTTTGATGGCGTAGACAAAACCTATGCAATCCAAGCTGGTAGAGAGGTGAGAGTATTTGTAACTCCTGAAAAAATAGATGATTATGGAGCTCATGAATTAGCTAAAAATATTAGTAAAAAAATTGAAGAAGAATTAAAATATCCTGGTGAAATTAAAATTAACCTAATTAGAGAGCTACGTGTAACAGAGTATGCTCGTTAATATTCACATTTGAAATATTTATGTTATAATGATAACCTAATTGTAATTATATGAACAAAGCTGAACTAATTAACAAAATTCAAGAAAAGGCTGAAGTAAGTAAAAAACAAGCAGAAGCCATGATTGATACATTTACTAATACTGTTATTAAACAGTTAAAGAAAGACAATCATGTTACTATCGCTGGCTTTGGTACCTTTCTTTCTAGGGTTAGATATGCTCGTGGAGGTGTTAATCCTCAAAAACCAAGCGAACGCATAACTATTCCAGAAGTACGAGTAGCAAAGTTTAAAACTGGTAAAAGACTTAAAGATGAATTAAAAAGT
>Ga0209942_1001168_pt1 | contig 14742 bp, 15 predicted proteins | sample SalPonR1_A_D2_MG_FD_185695 | JGI IMG/M metagenome (GOLD analysis project Ga0209942, IMG submission 185695) | Salt pond soil microbial communities from South San Francisco under conditions of wetland restoration - Salt Pond MetaG R1_A_D2_MG... ... | reverse complement strand
CAGTTGTGATTTTAACAAATTGTATATTGATAACTGTAATCTATATAAATTTATAGATAAGTTAGAAATTGAGCTGGAAAGATTAAAAATTGAGGAAGAAATTTATGAAAAACTTTTTTTAACTTCGTTTGATGTTTTTTGGTCAGATCAAACATTTCATCTTAAAACAATTGTGAAGGGAGGTGGATAAAATAAAAAGAGTACAGAGAAATGGTTTTAGCTTAATAGAAGTCCTTTTGGCTCTAAGCTTAACAAGTATCATTGTCCTTAGTTTTACTTCTATTATATTTAACTGTACAAAGTTATATAAAAAAGAGATGGTCAATACCGAACAGATACAAAAGAGCATTTTATTAAACAGCTGGCTTACGAAAAAAATAAATTGCTCCGGGCATGCTTTTATTTCAGAAGAGGGAGAGAAGCTATCTTGGCTGGATGAGGATAATAAATATCTTTATAAATTAATAACCTATAATTCACAGGGAGAACCAGCAGTTGGTATTAATAAGTACAGTTTAAAAAATAATGTCTTGAAATACATCTATAAGGAGCCAATTATGAATGGGGTGGTTGATATTAAAGTTGAAGAGGTGCCTATTGGAAAGAACCAGAATTATTTATTTAGAATTTTCTTGCAATTTCAAAATTCAACTAAGGATTTTGTATCAATGATTTATTAAGGGGAGATTATATATCAGAAAGGAAGAAGGTTTTATTATATTTTTTGTGTTGTTAGCCTTATTATTAACAGGGATTATTTCAGCTTCACTTTTAAATCAATCAATGTCTTTAAATAAAATAGTCAATAACCATATTTCAAGAAAAAAAGCAGAGATAACAGCACGAGCAGGAAGGTTATTGGCAGATAATATGGAAATAAAAGATAAAGATGTAAAATATCTACTTGATTTCAATTTTGGAAAAAAGTATAATATAAAGATAGAGAATGTAGACAAAAATAGTGGTGATAAAACAAGATTTAATTTAAAAATTTATGGATCTTATTTAAATATTGAAAAGGAAATAAAATATTTTTTTGCTATAGAGGATTAATCAAATAAGATTGGTATGATAAGAACCCTGTTGTTTAGTGTTAGTAATTATGTTATAATAAGGTATGAGATATTTATATATTATTTACAATTATGATTTTTCATTTAATATAATCTTAAAATTAAGCAAACTCTAAATGCTTATTTACCATTTAGAGTTTGTTTGTCTAAGGTTTATTTTATAATTTCAAAAAAAAAAGGAATATTATTATTTACAAAGAATATTATAATATCTAAGACCATAATAACAGCAATTAGGGCAAATAGAAGAAAAAATAATAAAAGAGGGTATTAGATTATGGCTAGAGAAAAAGTAAAAAAACTGGGTGAATTATTAATAGAATTTAAATATCTAACCAGAAAACAGCTCAACAAGGCACTTGAAAGACAAAATCAAAATGATAAGAGGTTGGGAGACGTACTCTTAGATCTAGGATATATCAGTGAAACCGATCTAGTAGAGGTGCTTGAATTTCAGTTGGGAGTTGAGAAGGCTGACCTAGCAAAATATGTTATAGATCCTTCCCTTTCCCAATATATTCCAGAGAATATAGCTCAAAGATATAATGCTGTACCGCTTTCCAGAGATGGAGATACTCTAAAAGTCGTGATGAGTGACCCATCTGATTTATTAGCAATTGATGATATGGAAATGACATCTAATTTAAGAGTTAAACCGATGATTGCTACTAGATCAGAAATCAGCAGGGTTATGTCGCAAATTTATGAGGGAACTGAAAATACCTCTGAGGTTTTTGAGAGTTTAGATTATTATAAATCTGAGAGTGATGAACCAGAATTAGATGAATTAAAGAGAATGGTAGAAGATGCACCAATAGTTAGATTAACCAATATGATTATCACCCAAGCTATTCAGGAAAGAGCCAGTGATATTCATATAGAACCACAAAAAAATTTGGTCCGCGTCAGGTACAGGATTGATGGTGTGTTAAGGGAACATATAACAGCTCCTAAGTATACTCAGGCTGCTTTGATTTCTAGAGTAAAGATCATTGCAGATCTGGATATAACTAAGAGAAGAGTACCGCAAGATGGTAGAATCTCGATGAATGTGCGCGGTTTAAATATAGATATGCGTGTTTCAACATTACCGACAGTTCATGGTGAGAAAGTAGTAATCAGACTACTGACCAAAGATGAAAGTTTAGTAAATATTGAAAATTTAGGTTTTTCCGACCATAACTTACAGAGATTTGAGAATTTGATAGCACAGCCCCATGGTATTATATTGGTAACGGGTCCAACGGGTAGTGGTAAATCAACCACTCTGATTGCAGCCTTAAATAAGCTCAATGACATTGAAAAAAATATTGTTACAATTGAGGATCCAGTTGAATATCAGCTAAACGGTATTAATCAGGTACATGCTAAAGAACAGGTAGGTCTTTCCTTTGCTAACACATTAAGATCTATATTAAGGCAGGATCCAGACATTATAATGGTAGGTGAAATCAGAGACGAAGAGACAGCAGAAATTGCTGTAAGGGCTGCACTGACAGGTCACTTAGTTTTAAGTACTTTGCATACGAATGATTCTGTTAGCTCTGTTACCCGTTTAGTAGATATGGGAATACCACCCTATTTGGTTGCTTCCACCGTAATTGGGGCTATGGCTCAAAGACTTGTTAGAAGGTTATGTAGTGACTGCAAAAAACCATATGAAGCCGGTATAGAAGAAAGAGAATTTATGGATATAGAAGAGGGGACAACCCTTTATAAAGCTAATGGATGCCGCAAATGCAGTGATACGGGCTATAAAGGCAGGTTAGCGGTTCAAGAAATTTTAACTGTAGATGAACAGGTTGAAAAGATGATTGTGAGAGGTGAAGATGAGATAGATATAAAAAAATATGCATTAAGCCAGGGAATGATAGACTTAAAACAGGACGGTATCGAAAAGATTAAAGAGGGACTTACATCATACCAGGAACTTGCTCGTGTAATTGTGTAGGGGGGTTATAGATGAAGTTTGCAGAATTATTTAAAAATGTAGTGAAGAGGGATGGAGTATCTGATCTGCATTTAACGGTAAGATCAAAACCGATTATACGCTATAATGGAAATTTGCAGATTTATCAAGAATACCCTGATGTTTTAGAGATGGAGGATTTAGAAAAACTAGCCAAAGATATGTTAAGTGACTCGCTTTATAAGGACTTCAAGGAAAAAGGCGAGGTCGATTTTTCTTATAGTGTACCAGGAGTTACAAGATTTAGGGTTAATATATATAGACAGAGGGGCTCAGTAGGTATAGCCCTGCGGGTGATACCCCAAGAAGTCCCAACTGTAGATGAACTCGAATATCCTGAAGTATTAAAGAAATTGGCTCTAATGAGAATGGGTTTGGTGCTCTGTACAGGTCCAACGGGTAGTGGTAAATCAACGACTCTGGCAGCAATGATTAATGAGATAAACAACAAGAAATCAAAACACGTACTAACCTTAGAAGACCCAATAGAATACCTTCATTCCCATCATAATTGCATAGTTCACCAGAGGGAAGTTGGTGTTGACACCAAAAGCTTTGCAAATGGTTTAAGGGCAGCTCTAAGAGAAGACCCTGATGTAATTTTAGTTGGTGAGATGCGTGATTTAGAAACAATTTCAATTGCTCTAGAGGCAGCAGAAACCGGGCATCTAGTTTTGGCGACATTACACACTAACAGTGCACCGGCTACCATAGATAGGATTATTGATGTATTTCCACCTCACCAACAGGAACAGGTCAGAATACAACTTGCAGCAACTATAAATGGGGTTATATCACAACAGTTACTGCCTCGAGCTGATCAATCTGGCCGGGTTGGAGCAGTTGGTATTTTAATTGGTACCCCTGCTGTTAAAAATGTTATACGTGAAGGAGAAAGTCATCAGCTTCATTCTATTATGCAGACCGGTAGTAAATATGGAATGGTAGTCCGAGACAATTATCTTTTAGATCTATTTAAAAAGGATATAATAAGTAGAGATATCTTATTAAGAAGATCCGATAATAGAAAATATGTTGAAAAAAGACTGACCAGTAAGGTGAATTACTAAATTTAATAAGGGGTGTTGATTAAGTTGGCTCCAGTATTTGATTATGAAGTAAAATCTCAGAGTGGTCAAAAAATAGAAGGAACCCTGGAAGCAGATAATGAAAGTATGCTTGCTGCTTCTTTAAGAAAAAAAGGTTATTATATATTAAATATTAAAAGAAAAAGAGAAGGCATCAAACTCAATGAGATTTTTAATCTTCGTAAAAAAGTCAAGTTAAATGATCTGGCTATTTTTGCCAGACAATTTTCAGCCATGATAAATTCAGGTATCAGTATAATTGATGCCCTTGATATTTTGCGAGACCAGATAGACCATCCCACTTTAAAAGAAGCTGTTATTGCTGTCACAGAAGATATAGAAACAGGTTCTGATTTATCAGAATCCCTTTCGAAACACCCGGATATATTTCCGGAACTCTTTATACAGATGGTGAGAGCAGGTGAAACTGGTGGTATTATAGGTGATGTTTTAAACAGAATAGCCAACCATTATGAAAAGCAGGATGAACTTCAGGGCAAGGTTAAATCTGCCTTATACTATCCTGTTACGATTATGGTAATTGCAATATTAGTAGTAATATTTTTAATGGCAACTGTAGTTCCAACCTTTGTTAATATGTTTGCTGATATTGGGGCAGAACTCCCTTTACCAACTAGGATTTTAATCGGGTTAAGCAGCTTTATGCAAAATTACTGGTGGCTGATCGGAATTGCTTTGGTGGCTTTATACTTTTTATTTATTAATTACAAAAAATCACCGAAGGGCAAATTAAGAATTGATACCCTGATTTTAAAGATACCAACCGTTGGTGAGATGATGAAAAAAATCTATCTATCCAGATTTGCCAGCACTTTGGCTGTACTGCTTTCAAGTGGAGTAGATTTATTAGCTGCTTTAACTATTATTGAAGGGGTGGTGGGTAACAGCTTATATGCTCAGGCAATAACTGAAGCAAGGATTAAGGTTAGGGAAGGTTCTACTTTATCTGAACCCCTGGAAAACAGAGAAGAGTTTCCTAAATTATTAGTTCATATGATTAAGGTTGGTGAAGAAACAGGAGCAATGTCCAGAATGTTGGAGAAGGTTTCTTTGTTTTATGACAGGGAAGTTGATAGAAGTGTAGAAGGGGTTGTATCCCTGATTGAACCCCTAATTATAGTATTTTTAGCAGTTGTTGTTGGTTTTGTAGTTATTTCAATCGTGCTACCTATGTTTGATATGTATACTTTTATTTAGCAATATCAAAAGCATAAGTATTATTTTAAGGGAGGTGTAAGTTTAAGAATAAGGTAGGGTTTATTATAATTTATAATTGTCTTAAAGGGATTAAAAAAATAACAAAATTAGATAGGAGTGAAGTTAATATGAGTAAATTTAGAAAAAGTTTAGTTGAAAATAAGGGTTTTACATTGATTGAATTACTTGTTGTGATTGCTATCTTGGGTATTTTGGCTGCTATAGCTGTGCCCAGATTGGCTAATTTTACAGTCAGGGCCAGAAAAGCAAATTTAGAAGCAGGTGGACAGGCTGTCAGAAGTAATGTGGAGTTGTATATTGCAGAACATAATTCAGCACCTTCTATAGGGACGCTTGAGGCTGCTACAAGTGATTATTATGTGAATGTTGATGGAGATTATACCTTATCTAGAGAAGATAATTCAACTGGAGCTGCTAGTGTTAGTGGTTATGAATATCAATTAACAGAAACAGGTGAAACTCCTAATTATTATGCAATAATAAAGTCTGGCGGGGTAAGTATATCACCATAAATGTATAAGATTAATTGTTTTTTAAAAGTGGGCTTTTGCTCAATATGTAGAGTGGGAGCCCACTCAAATTAAAATTTAAGTCAGCTTTAATCAAACTACTCATCTATGTTCATACTTAAGAAAGGGGCTTATTATATCATCAAATTTATAATATTTCTTTTAGGATTAATTATTGGCAGTTTTTTAAATGTAATTATATATAGATTGCCTTTAAAAGAATCAATAATTTTTCCTGCTTCCCACTGTCCTATGTGTGAGGCTAAATTAAAATATTATGATTTAATACCTTTTTTAAGTTATTTCTTTTTAAAAGGAAGATGTAGATATTGTAATAAAAAGATTCCTATACAGTATCCTCTGGTTGAATTGTTGACAGGCTTATTATTTTTACTTGTATTTCTAAATTTTGGTTTTACTACCGAATTTATAATATTTATGGTATTAATATCTTCTTTGATTGTTGTGTCATTTATTGATATAGAGCATCAAATTATACCGAATGAAATTACTTTTTTCTTGATACCTTTTGGACTTATTCTTTCAATATTTTTTAATCATATTTCATTTTTAAATTCATTGTTAGGATTAATTATACCTGCAGCATTATTGCTTTTAATTGCACTTGTTTATAAAAAAGGCATGGGGCTGGGTGATGTCAAACTGGTCGCGATGATTGGGGTTTTTATCGGATGGAAGTATGGACTTTTATCGATCTTTATTGGTGCCTTAATCGGTTCAATTTACGGTGTTTATATGATGGTTAATACTGGAATGGACAGGAAGACTCAGATACCATTCGGACCATTTATAAGTTTAGGTGCAGTGGTGATGATATTATATGGGAATTTATTAATTAACTGGTATATATCACTATTTATATAATTGGGATGGAGGTAATATAAGATGGTTAAAAATAGTAATGCTGGTTTTACCTTAATAGAAGTCATCTTAGCAATTGCTATTTTAGCTATAGCTTTAGTTCCTATATTTGGCTATATGATCAATTCTCAGGGCGTTATAAGACATGCTGATCGCAGAGAAAAGGCGCTGATTTTAGCTCAACAGGAATTGGAAAAAATTAAAAACATGGATTATGATAATATAGATGACTATATTGTTACTATTGATAACTCTGATTTAGACAAATATCCGGACTACACAGGGACATTGGAGAAGCCTATTCCTGAATATGAAAGTATTATGAAGACGATAATTATAACCGTATCTTGGGGAGATTCAAATGAGCACTCTGTCACTTTAAAAACCAGGGTGGCGAAAAGATGATGAATTTAATAAAAGGGGAAAGAGGTTTTACTTTAATTGAATTATTAGTGGTAGTGGTGATTCTCGGATTGGTTATTACGGCTGTATTAAATATCAATTTAGGTGGATTCAAATTTCTTTTGCTTAATAGAGATCGGATTAAATTACAGGATGAAGCCAGATTAATAAGTACAAATTTAGAAAGACAAATAAGAAAATCGTCAGGTATAGATAATGATAAGAGCGATCGATATAATCTTTATCTTGAAAATGGAGATAGATTTTTTGTTGAAAATCAAATATTTAAATTTACAGACTCAGTAAGTGGTTCAACAAGGAATATTACTTCTAATGTGATTACAACGTATAGTTTTATTTATCCAGATGATTCTGTTGTTTTTGAATTTAATTTAAATTTGGATAATTCTTCTTATCAGATTAATAATAGGTTTTATCCCAGGGCGATAAATTAAAAAGAGGAGGTTTGATGACTGTGGTTAAAAAGGAAAATGGATATGCTATGGTCATTGCTTTAATTGTTTTGACTATCTTATTTTTATTCAGTACAGCACTTACAGTATTAATAAATGGAGAAGTTAGTATTTCTTCCAATAATTTTAATAGAATAAAAGCAAAGTACAATGCAGAAGCAGGGATTGAGGAGGGTATAGCCAGATATTTGGATAACCAAATAAGTATTGGCGATCCTTCTATTGATTCTACTCAATCAGATAGTGATTATTGGACTTCAGATGATGATTATTATGTATATGAATTAGATGATGACAATAGTAGTCCATCTATTAAATCGATTAAATCGACAGGTTACTATAATGGGAAGAGTAAAGTCATAACTATTAAATTTGATGGGGGGAGTTTTGATCAGAACTTTATATATGGCAATCAGTTTACAGTCAATATTGATGAAGACCTTAATGATTACAATGAGGAAGATGTTGAAGATTTCGAATGGTCTGATGATAAAGATGCTTATCTGGTCGAAAATACGGATCTATCAACTTATTTTGATGATGTACCGTCATTCAGCCAGTATGATTCTTTAGATCTATATAAGGAGTTCATTAGAGATTTTTACAGTGAGTATGATGATAATAATAATGGTTATATTGATATTGATGGAGCCGAATCATATCCCGTGGGTTGTTCAGGGGGTACAGCACCTGATTATAGTGGAGAGGACTCAATAGATTATACTATAAATAATAAAAATGAAGTAACAGGTCCCGATGGTCCAATGAGTTTTACACCAGGTGAAATTTACCATTATAGAGGTGATCTTAATTTCGATGGCGAACAGCAATCGGAACTTTTAGATGAGAATAACCTTGTCGTAAAAAAGATTGAAGACTATGAATATGAGAATCCTCCTGTTATTGTAGTTGATGGGAATTTAGAGTTTGATACCCTCAACGCAATTAGAAATTTTATATTTATTGTAAAGGGTGATATAATTTATAAAAGCAGTAATGCTGCCCATACAACAATGGATAAAAGTTTTTTTTATACTGAACATGACTTTAATTATTTTCTTGATGCAAATAATGTTGATAAACAAGATGATACTCCACATATGTTTTTGAGTGGTCAAATCATAGCTGAAAATAATGTAAATATTAAAATTAAACAAAAGAGTTCGAGCGCTAATAACAATGATGCTCAATATGTAGAATTGGATTGGCCGGGACTTTTTGATTACAGTAATCCTAACAGCCTAAACAGCGGCAATTTAGAGATAGTAGAATGGAAAGAATAAAAGCGAGGTGGAAGAATGTTATTCGGTAAGAGCAGATATACTGCAGTTGATATTGGCAGCAAAAATATTTCTGTGGCGGATATCAAGGTAGAAGGACACGACAGGATGAATGTAAAAAAATTAGCTAAAAAAGATATTCCGGCTCAAACAGTTGTCAATGGTATTATAAAAGATACTGCTATTGTGGCAAATAGGCTGCAGGAAATATTTGCTGAAGTAGGTATCAAACCTGGTAAAATTTTGACGACTGTATCTAACGACAGCCTTATAGTTAGAAATGTTAGTTTACCCAAAATGTCTGAAAAAGAGTTATCTAAAGTTATTAGGTGGGAAGTAGAAGACTATATTCCATTCTCGGCTGAATATGCCAGATTAGATTATAAGATTTTACACAGTTCAGAAGAAGATATGGAGATACTTTTAATTGCAGTTAAGGAGGATGTTATAAGTAGTTTTGAAGAGCCTTTTAATATTATGAATTTAGATATAGATGTAATTAATATACAGCCCATGTCCTTACTATCTATTCTTCAATATCAAGGAAAATTGGACCAACCAGCAGCAGTTTTAGAGATTGGTGCGGCCGGTTCAAGAATAGTAATAGGGGATAAAGATAATGTTTACCTTTCAAGATCTTTTACTACTGGTGGTGAAGAGTTTACCGAGTCTTTAATTGAGACGATGGGTTTAGATTATGATAATGCGGAAATCAGAAAAAAAGAAAATGGGCTTAAAAGTGAAATGGGAGATGAAAAAGCGGAAGAAGATGTAGAACCGATTGATATTGAAGATTTGGGAAGTTCGACCGGTAGTAGTGGTATCATGATTCCTTTAGCTTACAATATAGCAGATGAACTTAACCGTTCTCTTGATTTTTTTGCACGAAAAAAAGTTGAGCATGGGGTAGACAAGATATATATTACTGGTGGAAGTTCTAAATTGAAAGGGCTCAAATCTTTACTAGAATCAGAAATTGATCAGGAGATTGAAAGAATGAATCCCTTTAACAATTTTTTATTTGATTTTGAAGTGGATAAAGAAGTGGCCCCCTATTTTTCGGTTGTTTTAGGACTTGCTGCAAGCGAGGTGTTGGATGATGAGAGTTAATTTAGCTAGAAAAGAAACCGGCGTTTTTTCAATTAACTGGATAAGAATTGGTGTTACGATCTTAATAGTAGTTTTAATAGCCGGATTGGCAATCAATTATTATATTTTAAGAACTCAAAAGAGTTCTCTTAATAAACAAATTAGTTCTTTAAACCAGCAGTTAAACGTACTTAATCCTAAAAAAGAAGAGTTTTTAACTCTTAGAGAGCAAGTGAGACAGTTAGAGTCGGATGTTGAAAGAATAGAAGGGAAATATGTCTGGCCTTACATTGCTCAGGAAACTGGCTACGTTATACCTGAAAGTGTCAATCTTAAAACATTTTCAATCAATGAAAACAAATTAACTGTTTCAGGTAGTGCTGCTAATACTGAGCTTTTAATTGACTACATAGATAATATGAATCAATCTCCTTATTTTAGTCAAGTTACCCTCCAGAACTATCTTAATCAAGAAAATATTAGTTTTGATTTAATAGCAACTGTGACTGAAGGAGGGGAAGATGATGCTTTCTAATTTAAGTAAAAGAGAACTTATAATTTTAGGTATTGTACTTATTATAATTATATTTACAGTTTATTATTTATATGCATACAAACCACTTACAAAAGAAATCAACCAACTAGAGACAAATAAGAATCGTTTGAGCAGGGAAGTTCGCATTGCACAGGATATGGTAAAAAAATTACCTGAAATGAGAGAGAGATACAACGAATTGACAGAGCAGACGCTGTATGTGAATTACTTTAATATTTCTAATGATAAATTATTGGTAGAATTAAAGCAGATTACCGATAATATCAATATTTTATTCAGATCGTATAAACCAAATGCTACAGATAACACAATAGATATAGCAATGTTTATTGAAGCAGACTATTATAAATTAAATGAATTTTTAGTAGAATTACAAAAGTTTGAATATTGGATGGATTATAAGAGCATGTCCATAAGACCAATGGAAGATTTTTTACAGGTAAGCCTTTCCCTTACATTTTATAAAAAGGGTTTAATGGGCGGTGGAGCTAATGAATAAAAAGAATATTATTATAGCTGCAATTATAGTTGTTTTATTAGCTGCTTTGGCGAGTTATTACTTCTTGTATGATAGAAATGATTCCCCACAGTTAACAGAAGAGGCCAGACAGGTAGAACAAGAGGAAACGCAACAAGAACAGACCGAAGAATCTGAACCAGAGCAAAAAGAAGAAGTTGATGAACAGGAAGAACAAAAAAAAGAAAAAGAACAAGAACAAGAAGATAAACAAGAAGAAGAGGAAGCTGTAAAAGAAGAAGCAAAAGTTAAAGAAATAGTGATGGCAGGTGAATATAAATATCGTGAGGAAATGAGAGATCCTTTTTTCGAAATAAAGAAAGAATCTGATGATCAGGTTCAAGATGAAGAGCAAGATGACAAAAAAGAAAAAATTGAGGTTGTTGCAGACCCTCAATTAACTATAGAGGATTTAAAAGTTCCCTTTAGGTTAGATGGAATCATAGAACAAAGCAGTCAAAGTATAGCAATTGTTGCTACATCTGATGGGAGCAGGTTTATAAGGAAAAGTGAAAGTATTGGAGAATATGATGTCTTGAATGTGGGCGACGAAAGAATAAAAATTAATTATCAAAATTTAACTTTCTATATGGAAATTGGGGGTGCCTTGGTTGAAAAATAATAAAAGAAAGATTACCTTTATAATGGTTTCATCATTAATAATTATTAGTTTATTAAGCTTTTCTATAGCAGCTGTAGTAGAAGGTGAAATAAGGAACATGAACTTTAAAGGGGCAGATATCAGGGATGTACTAACTGCTATTGCAGAGGTGGCTGAAGTCAATCTGATTTCTGATAGTTCTGTTACAGGTAGTATTACCATACATTTAAGGGAAATATCTTTTAATGAAGCACTTAATCTAATAACTCAAACCACAGGTTTGGCTTATAAGTGGGATGGTAATACAGTAGTAGTGGCGACCCCTGGCAGAATAGAAGAAGTATATAAAGAAATGGAATTAGAAATATTAAACTTTGACAGTAAGGACTTAAATAGAGCTAAAGAAGTATTGAACAGTGTCTATCCTGAATTAAATATACAGATTATTAAAGAAAACACGCAACTGCTTTTAGTAGGTAAAGAAGAAACAATTGAAGAGGCTGTTCAGCTAGTAAATCGAGTTGATTTCCCTGATATTATTACAGAAGAAGAAAAAGTTGCAGAAGTTAAAGAAAAGGAAGCTGAAGATGTCCTGGAAATCATCAAAATAGAGTATGGAAATCTCAGTGAAATTGTAGATAATCTCAAAGTTATTTATCCTGAATTGATAGTTCAAACTGATACAAATAATAATCAGATAATATTGAAGGGCGAGCAAGATTATATTGATGAAGCAAAAGATCTGATCTCGAGAGTAGATATACCAACCCAGGAAGATAAGGAAGTTGCTGAATCAGAAAAATTAGCTGAAGAAGAAGCTAAAAAAGAGGCCGAAGATCAGGTGACTAAATATGCCAAGATATATAACATAGACGAAGAAGAACTAATAAGTAAAGTTAAAAGTACTTATCCTGATATAAAGATATCGTATGATGAAGTGCACGAACATCTTGAAATTAAAGGTGATGACGAGAAGGTTAGTAACACATTAACATTAATTGATCGCTATGATGATGAACAGCAGAAAAGGACAGAAATCATTGGGATTGATTATGTAAATTTGGATAGTGTTAGTTCAATAGTAGAGGATAGTGTACCTGAAGTTAATTTAAATAAAAATGAATTAACAAGAGAAATAATTATTTCCGGGAATACTATGGATGTAGAAAGAGCGGTAAATTTAATTGAAAACCTAGATATACCAAGGAGACAGGTTATTATAGAAGCAAGATTAGAAGAGATATCTATGACAGAAACCAGTTCAATGGGTATATCTAATCCAGAAAATAACCTTCCCACTATTGAGTTTATTAAAGATCCAATGGGACAAATTGAAGGAATAACTGGGACATGGCCTGATTATATTTCTGCTTTGAAATCAGAAGGTAAAGCTGAAACACTTGCTAATCCAAGATTAATGACTTTAAATGGAGAAGAAGGTAATATGCTGATTGGGGAGCAGATTCCCGTAAAAGGTATAGATGCTGAGGGTAAACTTAATATTACATATATTGAAGCCGGTATTAATTTAAACTTTACACCCTGGATTACCAAAGAAAATTATATAGAATTAGAAGTTACACCCAAGGTATCTTCTTTAGGTGAAGAGTTATATGAAGGGTTTCCTGCAATAAGAACCAGAGAAGTTACTACAAAATTAAGATTGAAAGATGGACAGTCTTTTGCAATTGCTGGTTTGATTCAAGAAGATGTGAAAAATTCGGAAAGAAAGGTACCACTACTTTCTGAAATCCCAATCCTCGGGAAATTATTTAGATATGATACAGATAATACAGAAAAAACAGAACTTGTTATTTTTATTACTCCCAGAATAGTTGAAGACAAACAAAGAGAAGAAGTAAAAGAAAAAGTTCAGCCTTTGAATTCTGAAAAGGAAAAAGAAGAATATGTGTTTATTGAACCAGAAAGTGAAGAATCTGATAAGGAACAACAGGCAGAAACAAAAAGCGTAAGTACTGAACAAGAAGAGGTAAAAACTTCACAGCCAAAAGGATATCAAGATCTAAGTAGTGAAGAACTTGCAGAAATTTTAAATACATCCCGTAGACAAAGAGAATATATCAATGAACTACCAGACAGTCTAGAAATACTATATGCTGTTCCATCAGATCAAAGTGCCCAAGAAATAGCAGATAAATTTACTCTACCAGCTGATGAAATAATAAAGAACTTAGAAGATAAAAATGAATTTAAAAAAGGAGATATGGTAGTACTATCGATACCGAGTTCTCATTTAATTAAGGTAGATGAAAATCAAGATATAGATTCAATACTTGGAGAATATGATATAAGTTTGGAAGAAATTTTAGAGTTAAACCAATTGGAAAGCGCTGATGAAATTGAAGCTGATATGTTGTTGATTTCACCACGTGCAATAAGATAATTAAAACTTACAGATATGTTTGATTTTAATAACGTAGGCTAGTATCAAATAAATGTATCAATTGCTTATAGTCAAATATAGAACAGTTTGAGTTGATTTTGAAATGGATTTATTAATAACTTTAAACAGGTTTATAGATTTAATATAAGGATTTCAATTTAATCATATAATGCACAAGAAATAGCAAAGTATAGGCAGTCAGGTTGGTATAGTTATTATAAATAAAGATAAAAAGCAGATAGATATCAATGTTTAATTATAAAAACCTCGGTCGGTCATACAGATCTGGCCGGGGTTTTAAAATATTTTCAGTTTACTGTTAGAAATATTTTTATAAAAAGTTAAGGAAAGATAACCTGCAGCTATAACAACTAGAAATTGGTATTTATCATAAAACTGTAATTTTCTAATGAATTTATCATGTTAATATAGAGTTTAAGAGAAAAAATATTTTTTAAAGATATATATCAAAGTAATTTTTTTAAACCAGGGGATATTGCCAAGATAAAATTTAAAAAACAATATAAAAGAAATTTTAATTGATCATAAAATAACTATATACTAAATAATTAATAGGAGAGAAAAAGATGAATTTAAAGAGTCAAAACTATGAAAAACTAATCAGTCTTATATTAATTGTAATAGTAACTGTAACACCTC
>Ga0209942_1001165_pt1 | contig 14756 bp, 11 predicted proteins | sample SalPonR1_A_D2_MG_FD_185695 | JGI IMG/M metagenome (GOLD analysis project Ga0209942, IMG submission 185695) | Salt pond soil microbial communities from South San Francisco under conditions of wetland restoration - Salt Pond MetaG R1_A_D2_MG... ... | reverse complement strand
GAAGGCCACCACGCGACCACTGGCGAATCCCGCAAAAACGCGTCCATCGCTGAGAATAGGTGTGCTTGTGCCGCGCAGGGTCAACACGGGCACGTTGCTGTCGTAGCTCCAGCGCCTCTTGCCTGTGTCGTGTTCATAACCATGCAGCTTGCCGTCATAGGTCTGCACGACAACGACGCTACCATTACCCTGCGGCGGCGCCAGAATTTCGCCGCTGACCGGAGTCGACCAGACGATCTCGCCATCGCTGGCAGACACACGCATCAGCTCGCCATCGGCCGTGCCCAGAAACAGGGAGCCGCCATAGTGACCGACACCGCCTGAAAGTGACTTCTCCAGCCGTTTTTCCCAACGTCTTTCGCCGTTGTCGCGCTCCACCGCCGCGACACGACCATCGCTGGAGGCAGCATAGATCACCTCACCCGCAATGACTGGCTGCAGCTTATTGAGTCCCTTGCCCTGCCCGTCGCCAACTCCCACAGACCAGAGCTGCTGAAGACGGGCTGAAGGCTCGATGTCGACCAGATCAGCGGGCCGACGTGGATCCTCGTCGTCGTCCATACTGAACCAGTCCTTGACGGTGGTACAGGCAGCCAGTGACAGCGACAGCATCAGAACGCCGGCAAGCCGGAAAAAAACGGTACGCATGCCCTACCGCCCCGGTTCGCGCGGTGATACGGGGTTCAGGTACTCCAGCTTCTGCGACAGCACCGGCGGCAGGCGCCCGCCCTCCACGCTCAACTGGGCGACCGCATAGGCGTCACGCGCCTCCTCCGGGCGATCAGCGGCCAACAGGATATCGCCACGCGCCAGGGCATAAGCACCGGAATACGCCGTATCGGCGCCGCTATCGAGTATCGTCAGGGCCTGCTCGACGTTACCCTGTGCCGCGGTGACTCTGGCAAGGCGCAGCTGGGCGACCTGGTAGACGTCACTCGACTTGTCAGCCTTTGATACAACCCAGCGAAGCTCCGTTTCGGCCCGGGACAAATCGTTATCTTCGATCGCCATCCGCGCCAGGTGCAATACCGCAAAGCGCGCATAGGGGGAGCTGGCGAAGTCCGACTTGAGCTGCCCCGCCAGGGACCGCGCATTGGCTGCATCCGGATCGCCCTCGCTGCCTAGTGCCTCGAGCATGCGCTGGTAGATAGACGAGGCAGCCTGGGACTGCGCCTCGCGGTTGGACTGCCAGGCCTGCCAGCCAAAGCCAAGACTGAGCGCCACCGCTACCGCGATAATGAGATTACGGCCGTTCTCTTCCCACCAGCGCTTGATGGCTTCGACCTGCTCTTCTTCCGTTCTGTAGGATTCCACGTCAACTGTTCCTAATCGTTGGTCGGCGCCAGGGCCTGCCTGAGCGCGTCGTCTAATTGGGTCAGCGGCAGCGTCTGCTGACCGCCCTCCCCGCGTAAGAGCTTGAGGGTCACGGTATTGCTCGCGACTTCGTCCTCGCCCCAGATCAGCGCCACGCGAGCACCGCTGCGGTCTGCTTTTTTCATCTGGCTGCGAAAACTGCCACCGCCGGCGTGCTGTTCAATGCGGCCTGCTGCGCCACTGTCGCGGAGTGACTGTACGCAGCCCAGCGCTGCGTCCTGCGCGCCATCACCAACGGTCACCACGTAGACGTCTGCAGTGCGGGAGGGAGCGGCCAGGTTGAGTTCGCGCAGCAGCAGGACCAGCCGCTCCATGCCCATGGCGAATCCAACCCCGGGTGTTGAGCGCCCGCCGAGTTGCTCTACCAGACCATCATAGCGGCCGCCGGCACAGACTGTACCCTGGGCGCCGAGGCGCTCCGTCACCCACTCAAACACAGTCTTGTTGTAATAGTCGAGTCCGCGCACCAGACGCGGGTTGTGTCGCCATGCGACGCCGGCCACGTCAAGCAGGTGGCAGAGGCGCTGGAAGTCCGCGCGCGACTCGTCATCGAGAAAGTCCGCCAGCGCTGGCGCCCTGTCCAGTAGCGCCTGCGTCTGCGTATTCTTGCTGTCAAGAATACGCAGCGGATTGCTGGCGAGACGTCGCTGGCTATCCGCATCGAGCTCCCCGCGACAGGTATCGAGATAGGCTACCAGCGCCTCGCGATAGCGCAGCCGGCTGTCGCTGCTGCCGATAGAGTTAATTTCCAGCGTCACCGCGGAGGTCAGTCCAAGCTCCCGCCAGACCCGCGCCAGCACAATGATGAGCTCGGCATCGATATCCGGTGTTGCAATACCGAAAACCTCGGCGCCGATCTGATGGAACTGACGCTGGCGTCCTTTTTGCGGGCGCTCGTAGCGGAACATAGGTCCGGCATACCAGAGACGACAGGGCGTCGTTATCAGGTTGTGCTGTATCGCCGCGCGCACGCAGCCAGCCGTGCCCTCGGGCCGCAGGGTCAGACTGTCTCCGTTGCGGTCGTCGAAGGTATACATTTCCTTCTCGACAATGTCCGTGACCTCGCCGATGGAGCGACTGAAGAGCTCCGTGTACTCCACCAGCGGCAAGCGCAGCTGATCGTAGCCGAAACTGTCGAGCACCGATGCAACGGTGCTCTCAACGGTTTGCCAGTCGACAGCCTCAGCCGGCAGGATGTCACTCATCCCGCGAATGGCGCGGATTGAACTCATCCCGACGTTTTCAGGATCAGGTTTTCCGGGTCTTTACCCTCGCGTTCAATGCGCGCAGCACGCTCGCGGACCACCTGCTCAAGGTGATCGAGAAAATCCGTATTGGTGATCTTGTGATCCGGTTCGCCGTCAACATAAATGAGGTTGTTCGGCGTTGCACCGGTCAGGCCGACATCGGCCTCGCGGGCTTCACCGGGCCCGTTGACGATGCAGCCGATTACCGCCACATCCATGGGGGTACGGATATCCTCGAGGCGCTGCTCCAGTGCATTCATGGTGCCGATGACGTCGAAATTCTGTCGCGAACAGCTGGGACAGGCGATGAAGTTAATGCCGTTGGAGCGCAGTTTGAGGCTTTTCAGAATATCGAAGCCCACTTTGATCTCCTCCACCGGATCGGCCGCGAGGGAGATCCTGATGGTGTCACCAATACCCTCCATCAGCAGCATGCCGAGACCGACGGATGACTTCACCGTGCCGCCGCGAAGACCGCCCGCCTCGGTAATTCCCAGGTGCAGCGGCTGCTCGATCTGCTTTGCCAGCAGCCGGTAGGCCGCCACCGCCATAAACACATCGGATGCCTTGACGCTTACCTTGAAGTCCGGGTAGTTGAACTTGTCCAGTATATCGACATGGCGCAGGGCGGATTCCACCAGCGCCTCTGGCGTTGGCTCACCGTATTTACGCTGCAGATCCTTGCCCAGGGAGCCCGCGTTGACGCCGATGCGGATCGGAATACCCTTGTCGCGGGCACAGTCAATGACTTCGCGCACCTTGTCGTCGCGGCCGATATTGCCCGGATTGATACGCAGACAATCGACCCCGTATTCGGCCACCTTGAGGGCAATTCGGTGGTCAAAATGAATGTCCGCGACCAGCGGTACTTCAACCGCCGCCCGGATGCGGCTGAAGGCCTCTGCCGCTTCCATGCTGGGCACCGACACGCGCACGATGTCGGCGCCGGCATCCTCGAGCGCACGTATCTGCGCCACGGTTGCAGCAACATCGCAGGTTTCGGTGTTGGTCATGCTCTGCACGCTGATGGGGGCGTCGCCACCCACAGCAACCTTGCCCACGTGAATCTGTCGGCTCTTGCGCCTGACAATCGGAGATTTCATCGTCATACCCTACCTGCCTTACACGCCATCCGGCGTGCCTGATTCATCCATCTCACGAGCCACCCGCCTGTCGCGCATACGCCGCATACTCGGGCGACTCCGGGTACAGGTTCCGCAGCGCTAGCGCGTAACTGCCCTCGGCATCGCGGTCACCGGTGGCCTGCGCCAGACGGACGCCGAGCCAGAGACCCCGGGCCGACTGACGCCGCACGGCGGACCGGTACCGCTCATAGTATTGCGCTGCGGCGCGGTAGTCACCTGCCTTCAGGCGCAGACTTGCCATTTCCAGCAGGGGAATGCTGTTGCTGCCCTGCATGCTCAGCGCCCGGATGAACGCCTCCTCCGCGCCATCATCGTCAGCGAGCGCCAGCCGGGACAGTCCCAGATTGATAAAAGCCTGCGGGCGCGCTTCGTAAAGAGTATCGCGCACGACCGCCTGCAGTTGCTGCTCCGCCTCCTTGAAACGCTGCTGGGAGAACAGGAAAGCGGCGTAATTGTTGCGAGCTCTGGAAAAGCGGCTATCGAGCGCAATGGCGCGCTTGTAGCTCGCCTCTGCCATCTCGATTTCACCCGTGCTCTGGTAGACCAGTGCAAAGGCCTCATATACCTCCGGCTTGCGATCATTGATACTCGCTGCCACCTTGAGGTTGCGCTTGGCCGCATCCCAGTTGCCGTCGCCGATATATTTGCGCGCCAGCTCGACGCGCTGGGAAAATACCTCATCCGGTGACGCCGGATCGGTGAATACCGTCTCCCGGCTCGTGATGCAGGCGCTCAGCGCGCACACGCACAGCAGCGTCGACAGCACACGCAACGCAAAGACATGGCTCGGCCTCCGTGCGCGTGCATCAGACATGACCATCCACCCGCTCTGCCGCCTGTGCCAGGCGCCGGTGACGCTCGCTGCGCCGGGTTCTGTCGACCACCTCTCCCACCAGCTGGCCGCAGGCGGCGGCAATGTCATCGCCGCGCGTGGTGCGCACGGTCACGATATAGCCCGCATCGACCAGAACCTGCCAGAAACGACTCACTGCATTGCCGCTCGGGCGCTCGTAGCCGGAGCCCGGAAAGGGATTAAACGGAATCAGGTTGATCTTACAGGGAAAATCCTGCAGTAGCTGAGCCAGCTCCACGGCGTGTTCGCGCTGGTCGTTGATACCCGCCATCAAAGTATACTCAATAGTGACCACGCGCTTGCGGTCAGACTGGGCGTCGATGTAGCGCCGAGCGCTGTCCAGCAGCATGGCAATCGGGTAGCGGCGGTTGATCGGCACCAGCTGATTGCGCAGCGTGTCGTTCGGTGCATGCAGTGATACCGCAAGGCTGGCCTCGCTGACGGCGGCCAGCCGATCCAGCGCCGGCACCACGCCCGATGTGCTGAGCGTCACACGGCGCTTGGAGATGCCGTAGGCCAGATCCTCCATCATAAGGTTCATGGACGCCACGACATTCTCGAAATTGAGCAGTGGCTCGCCCATGCCCATCATGACCACATTGGTGACCACACGTCCCTTGCCGGACTTGAAGGCGTCGTAGGATTTGATCGCCAGCCAGACCTGGCCGATGATCTCGGCGGCGCTGAGATCGCGCATGAAACCCTGCTTGCCCGTGGAGCAGAAGCTGCAATCCAGACTGCAGCCCACCTGGGACGAGACGCACAGGGTTGCCCTGCCGCCGTCGGGAATGAGCACGGTTTCCACCAGTCCGCCACCGTCGACCCGCACCAGCCACTTGCGCGTACCATCCGACGAATCATGCTGACTCTCCACAAGCGGTGGGCGCACCTCGGCGATGGCCTCCAGCTTGTCGCGCAGGGCGCGGGACAGATTGCTCATGCGCTGAAAGTCCGTCTCGCCCTCGTGGTGCATCCACTTCAGCAGCTGCTGTGCGCGAAAGGGTTTTTCACCGATGGATTCCAGCCAGTCGACCAGCCAGGCACGCGGCATGCCCAGCAGGTTGATACGCGGTTTGTCCTGGCTCTCGCCCGTGCGGGCGATCACTGTCGGGGGGACGTTGCTCATGGCAGCCACCGCGCTCAGGCGCGGGAGAACACCTCACTGGCGGCAAAGAAGTAGGCGATTTCGCGCGCCGCGGAGATCTCCGAGTCGGACCCGTGCACCGCGTTGGCATCAATCGACTCGGCAAAGTCGGCGCGGATGGTGCCCGCCTCGGCTTCTTTCGGGTTGGTGGCGCCCATCAGCTCGCGGTTTTTCGCAATCGCGTCGTCACCCTCGAGCACCTGGACCATGACGGGACCGGAGGTCATGAAACCGACCAGATCGGCAAAGAAGGGACGCTCGCGATGCTCTGCGTAAAAGCCGCCGGCGACGTCTTCGCTCAGGTGCAGCATTTTTGCGGCAACCACCCGCAGGCCGTTGTCCTCGAAGCGGGAATAGATCTTGCCGATCACGTTCTTGCCGACCGCATCGGGTTTTACGATAGAAAGCGTGCGCTGCACCGCCATAGGGTTGTCTCCAGCTGTTACATTGAAAGGGTGAGCGGTCGGGCAGCTTTGTGGCGCCCCGGCCGTCGGGTGCAGCATTATACGCGCACGGCGGCGCGGTTTCATCCGCTTTCGGCGCGCTCAGGATACGGCGTGGCTCAGCTCGCCGCGCAGTCGCCGCACGCATTCATTCAGACGCCGAGCGGCGTGCTCCACCTCTTCATCTGTAGTGAAGCGACCGACACTCAAGCGCAGCGAGCTGTGCGCGCGGTTATCCGAAAGACCGATGGCCCGCAGCACATAGGAGGGCTCGAGGCTGGCCGAGGTGCAGGCAGAGCCGGTCGAGATCGCGAGGTCGTTCAGGGAAAGCAGCAGCGTCTCCCCCTCGACACCCCCGAAGCTGACGTTCAGCGCCCCGGGGAGGCGCGCGTGTGCATCGCCATTGAGCTGCACATCACCCAGTGCCTGCAGCGACGACCACAGGCGATCGCGCTGACGCTGCAGCCGCGTCGCTTCTTCAACCCGCTCTGCCGCGGCAAGCCGCGCCGCCGTGCCCATGCCGACCGCCTGGTGGGTAGCCAGCGTTCCCGCCCGCAGACCGCGCTCGTGACCACCGCCGTGCATCTGCGCCTGCAGATGCACACGAGGCTGTCGCCGCACGTACAGCGCGCCAATGCCCTTGGGGCCATACAGCTTGTGGGCGGAGAGCGACATCAGGTCGACGTCGAGCAGGTTGACGTCTACGGGCAGCTTGCCGGCACTCTGCGCCGCATCGACATGCAGCGGCACACCGGCATCACGGGTAACCTGAGCAATTGCGGCAATGTCGTTCACCGTGCCGATCTCGTTGTTGGCGTGCATGATGCTGACCAGGCGGGTCTCCGGCCGCAGCGCTTCTGCTACCGCGTCGGCGGTGGTGCAGCCGTTTACAGCCGGCGCCAGGTAGGTCACCTGCCAGCCCAGGGTCTCGAGATACGCGCAGGAATCCAGAACCGCCTTGTGCTCAATGGCCGATGTCACCATATGGCCGGGTACTTCACACCGCTGGGCAACACCCTTGATGGCCAGATTGTCCGACTCCGTCGCCCCGGACGTCCATACGATTTCCCGCGGGTCGGCGCCGATCAGGTCCGCGACATCGCGCCGCGCGTTCTCCACGGCCATCTCGGCCTCCCAGCCATAGCGATGCGAGCGCGACGCGGCATTGCCGAAAACACCGTCCATAGTCAGGCAGCCCTGCATGGCTTCGGCGACACGAGGATCCACCGGCGTAGTCGCCAGGTAGTCAAGGTAAACCGGCTTTTTCATAAGCGCCTCATGCCTCCCGGTCGTCGGTTGTCGCGGGCTGCGCGCGACTCGCGGTACCACGCGCGACCCACTGCTGGGTGGCGGTGAGAATACCCCGAAGAATGTTCAGCTCCATCTCGTCCAGTCTGACGCGACTGTAGAGCCGTCGCAATCGCGTCATCAACTGTCGCGGTGCCGCCGGGTCGAGGAATTCAGTGTCGATCAGGGTTTCCTCCAGGTGAGCATAGAACCGCTCCATATTTGCCGACGTGGCAAAGGGCGTATCCCACTGCGCGTCGGCTTCCGCGGGCAGCGAGTCGGCGACGGCCAGCATGCGCAGCTCATAGCAGACAATCTGCACCGCCATGGCCAGGTTTAAAGAACTGTATTCCGGCGCACTGGGAATATGCAGATGCAGATTGCAGCGCTTGAGTTCATCGTTGGTCAGCCCACGGTCCTCGCGCCCGAACAGGATGGAGACGCGCTCTCCGCCGTCTGTATGCTCACCGACACGCGCGGCGCAGCCTCTGGGGTCGAGTAGCGGCCACGGGATACGACGGTCCCGTGCGCTGGTGCCGACGATGAACTGGCTGTCGGCAACGGCCTCGTCCAGGGTGCCGACAACCCGCGCCTGTTCCAGCAGGTCACCGGCGGATGCGGCACGCCATACCGCCTGCGGATCGGGAAACTGCTTGGGCGCCACCAGACACAGGCGCGACAGACCCATGTTCTTCATCGCGCGCGCGACCCCGCCAATATTGCCGGGGTGGGTCGTGTTGACCAGAACGATTTCGATACTCTCGGTACGCATGGATCAGCCTGTCGCCATCGGTGAGGAGTCAGCGGCAAGTTTACCAGAGCTGCAGGGTCTTCTGCGCAGTGCGGTCTGTTATACTGCGCGCCGCGCTAAATCCAGAGCACAGCGCGCAACACTTGTCAGCACCCGGGAAACACTATGGAACCGATGATTAATATGGCTCTGCGCGCCGCGCGCCGCGCTGGAGAGCAGATTGTCCGGGCGTCGGACGATCTCGAGCGGCTGCACGTGAAAACCAAGAGCGCCAATGACTTCGTCTCCGACGTGGATGAAGCCGCCGAAAAAGACATTATCGAGCAGCTGCGACGCGCCTACCCAACGCACGCCTTTCTGGGCGAGGAATCGGGCCGCAGCGGGCCGGAGGACGCAGAGTACCAGTGGGTTATCGATCCGCTGGACGGCACCACGAACTTTCTACGCGGCATACCCCATTACGCGATCTCCATCGCCTGCCTGTACCGCGGCAAGCTGGAGCACGCGGTGATCGTGGACCCCGTTCGCCGTGAGGAGTTCACCGCGTCGCGGGGCCGCGGCGCCCAGTTCAACGGGCGCCGAATGCGCGTCAGCAGGCTGGACAGCCTCGATGGCGCGCTACTCGGCACGGGCATTCCCTTCCGCGGCCACAGTGATCAGCACCTTGATGCCTATGGCAAAAGCCTGGTCACGCTGGCTGGGCAGTGCGCCGGCATTCGCCGTGCCGGCGCCGCCTCGCTGGACCTGGCCTACGTGGCGACCGGCCGTCTGGACGCTTTCTGGGAGATCGGCCTGTCACGCTGGGACATGGCGGCGGGCGCGCTGCTGGTGCGGGAAGCCGGCGGACTGGTGTCGGACATCGATGGCTCGGAGCACTTCATGGAGTCCGGCAATATTGTGGCGGGCAACCCGAAATGCTTCAAAGCCGTACTGCAGGTTACCCGACCATTGTTGGCAACGCCCGCTCTCAAGGCGTGATCTCGTCCTGCTCCGCTCCTTCTTTCACCGGAATCATCAGGTCTTCCTTGTTGACCCTCATCGCCAGCAGCGTGGTTGCGGAAACATAGATCGACGAGTAGGTCCCTACCGTGACGCCGACGATCAGGGCCACCGCAAACGCATTGATCATGTCGCCACCGAACAGCGCCAGAGAAACGAGCACCAGCAGGGTCGTGATTGATGTGACCAAGGTCCGGCCCAGGGTCTCGGTCAGGGAAATATTCACCACCTCCACGGGCTCAACGCGACGCAGCTTACGGAAGTTTTCCCGGATACGATCAGCCACCACAATTGTATCGTTGAGCGAGTAACCGATTACCGCCAGCAGTGCCGCGAGCACCGTAAGATCGAAATCCAGCCTCAGGACCGAGAAGAATCCGAGTGTGAGTATCACATCGTGGACCAGGGCCGCGACGGCACCCACCGCGAATTTGAGCTGAAAGCGAAAGCCGATGTAGAGCATCACCAGCCCCAGCGCCAGCAGCATGGCCAATCCGCCCTGCTCTCGCAGCTCATCACCCACCTGCGGACCGACAAACTCGGTCCTGCGCAGCTCGACACTGTCGCTGGTCGAACTGCGCAGGACCTGCAGCACGTCGCTGCCGTCGGCGTCCAGATCGGCCGGAAGGCGGATCAGGACATCGCGATCTGTGCCGAAGCTGACCACCTGGGCTCCCGGATAGCCTCTCGTTTCCAGCGTACTGCGAATGGCATCGAGATCAGCGGAATCACCGTACTCGACCTCCACCAGCGTGCCGCCGGTAAAGTCCAGCCCCCACTCCAGCTGGTTCACCATCAGTGAGCCGAGAGAGATGAGCAACAGCACTGCCGACATGATGATTGCCAGGCGCCGCTGGCCCATAAAGTTGATGTGTTTCATGAGCGCACCTCCTGCACGACGTCAGTGCCGATGGAGAGCGACCGCAGGCGACGGCCACCGTAAATGAGATTGATCAGGGCTCTGGTGCCCATGATGGCCGTGAACATCGACGTCAGAATGCCGACCGACAGCGTCACAGCAAACCCTTTTATGGGCCCGGTACCCACAGCATACAGAATCACCGCCACAATCAGTGTAGTGACGTTGGCATCGAGAATAGTGACCACAGCGCGACCGTAACCCGAGTGTATGGCCATTTGCGGCGACAGCCCCTCGCGCAGCTCCTCGCGTATGCGCGAGAAAATGAGCACGTTGGCATCCACCGCCATACCGACAGTGAGCACAATGCCGGCAATGCCCGGGAGCGTCAGGGTGGCACCGATCATCGACATGAAGGCAATCAGCAGCACCAGATTCGCGGTCAGCGCTATAACCGCACAGACACCGAATACCCGGTAGTAGAGAATCATGAACAGAACGACCAGCGCCAGACCATACTGCACGGACTTCACGCCCATTTGGATGTTCTCGGCACCCAGCGACGGTCCGACCGTACGCTCCTCCACAAAGGTCACCGGAGCCGCAAGGGCACCGGCGCGCAGCATCAGGGCAAGCTCTGCGGCCTCCATGGGACTGTCGAGGCCGGTGATCTGGAACTGCGCTCCCAGGGCGCTCTGGATGACCGGTGCGGTGAGCAGTTTCTTCTCGTCGTAGGGGACTTTGATGATCTCCTCGCTACCGTCTTCTGCCGTCTCGTAGCGGGTACGGAACTTGCGCTCGATAAACAACACACCCATGCGGCGCTTGATGTTATTGCGCGTGGCGCGGGACATCAGCGTGCCCCCCTCACTGTCCAGGCTGATCTGCACGTTGGGGCGGCCATTCTCGTCGAAGCTGGCCCGGGCGTTGGAAACGCGCTCGCCGGTGATGATGACATCGCGCTCCAGCCACTCGAACATGCCCTCGTTGGCCTCGCTGCGATACTCGAACCGCTGCTTGTCGGTCGCCTCCGCATCCGGCCGTGCCACTAGGCGAAACTCCAGGTTGGCGACCTTGCCGAGAATGCGCTTCGCTTCAGCGGTATCCTGGATACCCGGCAGCTCCACGACGATGCGATTGCGGCCCTGGCGCTGCACCAGCGGCTCGGATACGCCCAGCTCGTTTACCCGGTTGCGCAGCGTGGTCAGGTTCTGACTCACCGCGTAGTCGATGATTTCATCCACAGTCTGCTGCGTCATTTCAGCACGCAGGCTGAACGTGTCGGCAGAAGATTGCCGGTCGAGCAGCAGTTCCGGGTGGTTTTCTGCCACCAGGCTGCGGGCTGCCTCGCGGTCTTCTTCGCTGCGGAACTGGGCGACCACAAACCGGTCACCCTCCAACGCAACGCGGCCCCGGATCCGCTCTTCGCGCAGGCTGCGCTTAATGGCGTTGAAATAGAACTCCATGCGGCGCTCGACGGCGGCTCCAGTGTCCACTTCCAGCTTGAAATGCACACCACCGCTGAGATCCAGCCCCAGTTTCATCGGCTGCGCGCCAAGATCCGACAGCCACGCCGGCGTCGTCTGGGCGAGATTCAGTGCGATGATAAAGCCATCGCCCAGCGCACGGGATACCCGTGCCTGTGCGGCCAGCTGCCGGTCACGATCGCGCAGCCGAATGAGCGCGTTGCGCCCGTCTGGCTGAATCACTTCGCCAAAGTGACTGATACCGGCGTCGTCCAGGGCGTCCGTGGCGCGCTTTAGCGTCGCCTCGTCGATCGTCTGGGCACTGCTCTCCCCGGTAATCTGCAATGCCGGGTCGGGTGCATACAGGTTGGGCGCGGCGTAAAAAAGTCCCAACATCAGCACCGCCAGGACCAGCAGGTACTTCCACAGAGGATATTTGTTCAGCATAGAGAGGCTCTGGGTATCAGTGCGAGGGGGCGCTATCGGGCCCCAACGGGAAAAAAGGCGCCATTATAGACCACGGCGGCGGGGTAACAAGGGGCGTCACCCCAACCACTGTCGTGCATTGCGGAACAGCCGCAGCCAGGGAGCGGTCTCCCCCCATTCCCGCGGTGCCCAGGAATATTGCACGGTGCGAACAACACGCTCGGGGTGTGGCATCATGATGGTAACGCGGCCATCAAGGCTGGTCACGCCGGCAATGCCCGCGTCAGACCCGTTCGGATTGGCGGGATAGCGTTCGGCCACACCCAGATCGTTTTCAAGGTAGCGCAGCGCCACCTGCCCTGTCGCTTCGCAGCTGTTGAGCGAAGCGTTATCGGCAAACGCCGCCCGACCCTCGCCATGCGCCACCGCCACCGGCAGGTGCGATCCGGCCATGTCTGCGAGAAACAGCGACCGCGTCGCCTCGATCCGAACCAGCGACAGACGCGCCTCGAACTGCTCGCTGCGATTGCGCAGAAAGCGCGGCCAGTGTTCGCTGCCGGGGATCAGATCGCGCAGTGTGGACAGCATCTGGCAACCGTTGCACACGCCCAGCGCGAAGGTCTCCGGGCGGTCGAAGAAGCCGGCGAAGCCGTCGTGCAGCGCGCTGTTGAAGCGGATGCTCTTGGCCCAGCCCTCGCCGGCGCCGAGCACGTCGCCGTAGGAGAACCCGCCGCAGGCAACCAGCCCGTCAAAGCTGTCCAGTCGCTGGCGACCAGACTGCAGATCGCTCATGTGCACGTCCACCGCGGTGAAACCGGCGCGATCGAAAGCCGCGGCCATCTCCAGCTGACCATTGACGCCCTGTTCGCGCAGAACGGCCACTCTCGGACGCGCGCCAATGGCAACCATGGGCGCACTGACGTCGAGCTCCGGATCAAAGGTCAATCCGGCGCTCAGGCCCGGATCGGCTTCGCCAATCCGGGCGAACTCCTCGTCAGCGCAGTCCGGGTTGTCACGCAGGCGGGCCATCGCGTGGCTGGTACTGCTCCAGAGCTGCTGCAGCTCCACCCGCGAGTGGTGACTAAAGGGCTGGCCCTGGCAGGTGATCGCGATGGCGTCACCGGGCACCGCGCGGCCGATCACGGCGAGGCTGTCGGCGAGCCCCAGGTCCAGCGCCCGCGCTCGCCATGACGCCACATCACGGGTCGCAACCTGCACCACCGCGCCCGCTTCCTCATTAAACAGGTAGGACACTGCGGCATCGGCGGACACATCAGGGAGATCAACAGCCAGGCCGCAATGACCGGCGAAGGCCATTTCCAGCAGCGTGGTGATGAGTCCGCCGTCGGAGCGATCGTGATAGGCAAGGACCGAGCCCTCGGTCAGGCCCGCCTGTACCAGCCGGAACAGGCCGCTGAGATCCTGCGGATTGTCGATGTCCGGCGGTAGATCACCAAGCTGGCCGAACACCTGGCAAAGTGCCGAGCCGCCGAGCCGGCTGGCGCCCCGCCCCAGATCTATCAGCAACAGCACGGCGTCCGCATCGGGCTGCAGCTGCGGGGTCACCGCTCGGCGCACATCGGGCACCGGACAGAAGGCCGACACGATGAGGGATACCGGCGCAGTGACCGAACGCGCCTCGCCCTCCTGCTGCCAGCTGGTGCGCATGGACATGGAATCCTTGCCCACGGGAATCGTCAGGCCCAGGGCCGGGCAGAACTGCATGCCCACCGCCTGCACGCTGTCAAACAGCACGGCATCTTCGGTGTCACTGCCCGCGGCACACATCCAGTTGGCAGAGAGCTTGACGTCGGACAGCGCTGCGATCGGCGCCGCGCAGATATTGGTGATGGCCTCGGCGACAGCCATGCGCGCTGCCGCCGGCCCGCTGAGCAACGACAGTGGTGTGCGCTCACCGATGGCCATTGCCTCACCGGCGACGCCGGTGTAGGAGATGGTCGTGACAGCGCAATCTGCGACCGGCACCTGCCAGGGACCCACCATCTGGTCACGGCAGACAAGTCCGGTCACCGTGCGGTCACCGATGGTGATGAGAAACTGCTTACTGGCTACCGTCGGCAGCTGCAGCACCCGCCGCAGCGCATCGTCCACAGCGGGCAGCGAGAATGGCTGTCGCACGGGAGCCGCCTGCCTGCGAGCCTCCCGATGCATGCGCGGCGGTTTGCCGAACAGCACGCTCATCGGCATGTCCACGGGCTGGTTGTCGAAGTGGGTGTCCTGCAGTGTCAGGTGGCGGTCCCGGGTCGCCTCGCCCACCACGGCATAGGGACAGCGCTCCCGGGCACAGATGGCTTCGAAACGCTGGATGTCCGCTGCGGCGATCGCCAGCACATAGCGCTCCTGGCTTTCGTTGCACCAGATCTCCAGCGGCGACATACCCCGTTCATCGCTGGGGATGGCGCGCAGGTCAAAGCGCCCGCCTCTGCCACCATCTTTCGCCAGTTCCGGCAGCGCATTGGAAAGTCCGCCAGCGCCCACGTCGTGTATAAAAGCGATCGGATTGTTCTCCCCGAGCTGCCAGCAACGGTCGATCACCTCCTGGCAGCGGCGCTCCATTTCCGGGTTCTGGCGCTGCACCGAAGCAAAATCGAGAGATTCCTGTCCCTGGCCGCTGTCGATGGACGAGGCAGCGCCGCCGCCGAGACCTATGAGCATAGCCGGGCCGCCCAGCACCACCAGCTTTGCGCCTGGCTCGAAGCCACCTTTCTCCACGTGTTCCGGTGCAATGTTGCCGTAGCCGC
>Ga0209942_1001163_pt1 | contig 14772 bp, 16 predicted proteins | sample SalPonR1_A_D2_MG_FD_185695 | JGI IMG/M metagenome (GOLD analysis project Ga0209942, IMG submission 185695) | Salt pond soil microbial communities from South San Francisco under conditions of wetland restoration - Salt Pond MetaG R1_A_D2_MG... ... | reverse complement strand
GGCGGCAGCGCGCAGGCAGCGGTCAGGCCAAGCAGCCCCAAGGCGGGAAAAATCCGGCTCATCGCGGGCAGAGCTCCTCTGAAATCGTCAGACTGTCATCGGCGACATTCATCTCGGCTTCACCCGCCTGAATCATCGCGCCGATCACCGGCCGCAACTCCTTGGTCGTGAACCCTGCGGCGGGCAGTTGCCGATCGGCCTCGCTCCGGCCAAGAGTGCATCCCACACCCTGCATGTATTCTATGAAATCGGCTCGTAGCTCATCCGCACTGCGCGGTTCAACCGCCGCCTCTGGTGTGCTTGCCATCATCTGCGGCGACAGGCCCTTGAACTTGTCACACAGGTTTTCTTCCAGGAACACCGCCGTTTCGTCCGAGGAAAGCCGGATTTCAGACATGCGCAGCATCTTGTCCATCAAAAGCTGCACTTCCTTCATCTCGACCCCCACGCGCGGCAACAGCAGTTTGGCCTCGTCGATGGTCATCACGCAGTTATTATCGGCAACCGCCGCAAAAAACCGCTCGCGCCCGGAATAATCGAGCTTGCCGCCGCAGGCCCCGCCAAAGACCACGAGTTGCCCGTCAAGGATGCGCGCACGCTCTTCGGTGATCAGCTGTTCGGTGATCGCCTTGGTCTCGGCCTTGTCGTCAAAGCCTGCGCCCGGCATCACCTCATCCGCCTGAAACGGCGACATGCGGCAGCCATGCTCGGCCATGACCGCAACAAAGGCCTCTATCCGCTCGGACGGCACGGCTTGCGCCTGCGCGACACCGGAGAGCAAACCCACGGTGAGGAACCCCACCGCCGTTCGCCCCGCCCCTCGCGTCGCGCTTGCAAGCCAATTCACACTCATTACCGGTCAATCTCCCCGAAGACGACATCCATCGTGCCGATGATCGCGGCGATATCGGCCAGTTGGTGCCCCTTGGAAATATGGTCCATCGCCTGCAGGTGCAGAAAGCCCGGCGCGCGCAGCTTGGCGCGGTAGGGCCGGTTTGTGCCATCGGCCACCAGATACACGCCGAACTCGCCCTTGGGGGCTTCGACGGCGCAATAGACCTCGCCCTCGGGCACCCGGAAGCCCTCGGTATAAAGCTTGAAGTGATGAATGAGCGCCTCCATCGAGCGCTTCATCTCGCCGCGCTTGGGCGGCGTCACCTTGCCCCGCGACAGGATATCGCCCTGCCCCTCGGGCGCACGCAGCTTTTCGATGGCCTGATGGATGATCCGCAGGCTCTGGCGCATTTCCTCCATCCGCACGAGGTAGCGATCGTAACAGTCGCCATTCTTGCCGACCGGCACAAGGAAATCGAACTCGTCATAGCATTCATAGGGCTGCGCACGACGCAGATCCCAGGCCATGCCAGAGCCGCGCACCATCACGCCCGAAAAGCCCCAATCAAGCGCCTCCTGCTGGCTGACCACGCCGATATCGGCGTTGCGCTGCTTGAAAATGCGATTTTCCGTCAACAGCCCGTCGATATCGTCGAGCACACGGGGGAAATCCTTGGCCCACTCCTCGATATCGTCGATCAATTCGGCCGGAAGATCCTGATGCACGCCACCGGGGCGGAAATAGGCGGCGTGGAGCCGGGCGCCACAGGCCCGCTCATAGAACACCATCAGCTTCTCACGTTCCTCGAACCCCCAGAGCGGCGGCGTCAGCGCGCCCACATCCATGGCCTGCGTGGTGACGTTCAGCAGGTGGTTCAGAACACGGCCGATTTCGGAATAGAGCACCCGGATCAGGCTCGCGCGGCGCGGCACCTCGACCCCGGTCAGCTTTTCGATGGCCAGACACCATGCATGTTCCTGGTTCATCGGGGCCACGTAATCCAGCCGGTCGAAGTAGGGCAGGTTCTGCAGGTAGGTGCGACTCTCCATCAGCTTTTCGGTGCCGCGATGCAGCAGACCGATATGCGGATCGCACCGCTCGACCAATTCGCCGTCAAGCTCCAGAACCAGACGCAAAACCCCATGCGCCGCAGGGTGTTGCGGACCGAAGTTAAGGTTAAAGTTGCGGATTTTCTGCTCACCCGTGAGCGTGTCTTCGAATTTGGAGCCGTCCATTATCTGCGTCCTCCGTCAAGCTTGTCGCGGAACGCCATGACCCAAAGCAGGACCAGCGCCCCGAGCGGGATGATCGACACGAGGCTGACCCAGTTGGGAATGCCGAATTTCGGCAACAGCTTCCAGAACGGAATGATGACCAATACCGCAAAGATCAGCATGACGAGGAAACCACCGCCACCCATGCCATAACCGCTGCCCATCATTTCGTGCCCTCCTTCTTCTCATCGCCCGGAAGGATGTATTCGGCCCCTTCCCACGGCGACATGAAATCGAACTGCCGGTATTCCTGCACCAGTTTCACAGGTTCATAGACCACACGCTTCTGCACCTCGTCATAGCGCACCTCGGTATAGCCCGTAGTCGGGAAATCCTTGCGCAGCGGATGACCGCGAAAACCGTAATCGGTGAGGATGCGACGCAGGTCGGGATGGCCCGAGAAAAGGATGCCGTACATGTCGAACACCTCGCGCTCGAACCAGTTGGCCGACGGGAAGACCTCGGTGATCGACGGCACCATGTCCTCTTCCCGCGTGGCCACGCGCAAGCGTATGCGGTGGTTCTGATACATGCTCAGCAGGTGATAGACCACGTCGAACCGCTTGGGGCGCTCGGGGTAATCGACACCGGTGATATCGACCAGCGTGGAAAACGCGCAGGTCTGGTCGGTCTTGAGAAACTCCACCAGCCCGCAGATGTTCGAGAGCGTCACATCGACATTGAGTTCGCCATGCGTCACATCCCAGCCCAGCACACAATCGCCGCGCTTGACCTCCAGGTATGCGCCCAGTTCCTTGAGTGCCTTGCTCATCTCACGATCGTCCCTGTCCGGCGGATTTTGCGCTGCAATTGCAGGATGCCGTAAACCAGCGCTTCGGCGGTCGGCGGGCAGCCCGGCACGTAGATATCGACCGGCACGATCCGGTCACAGCCACGCACCACGCTGTAACTGTAGTGATAATACCCGCCGCCATTGGCGCAGGACCCCATCGAGATCACGTAGCGCGGCTCTGGCATCTGGTCATAGACCTTGCGAAGGGCGGGTGCCATCTTGTTGGTCAGCGTGCCCGCCACGATCATCACATCGGACTGACGCGGGCTGGCGCGCGGGGCAAACCCGAACCGCTCCACATCATAGCGGGGCATCGCGGTGTGCATCATCTCGACCGCGCAGCACGCAAGGCCGAAGGTCATCCAGTGCAGACTGCCGGTGCGCGCCCAATTGATGATATCCTCGGTGGATGTGACCAGAAAGCCCTTGTCCTGCAACTCGGCGTTCAGCGCCTGCATCGCGGGCTCGCGGGTCTCACCCGGCTCGTAAGCTTCAACCGGGGCGAGGCTCGACGGCGCGGATTTCACGCGCGGGCTCTGGTTACCCTGGCCCTGCCCCTGCGTTTCGGTCACGACCGCGTCGTCTTGATCGTTCACTCCCATTCCATCGCTCCCTTGCGCCATTCATAGGCGAATCCGGCGGTCAAAACGGCCAGAAACACCATCATCGACCAGAATGCCGCCATACTCAGATCCTGAAAGGCGACTGCCCATGGAAATAGCATGGCAATCTCAAGGTCAAAGATGATGAACAGGATCGACACCAGATAAAAGCGCACATCGAACTTCATTCTTGCGTCATCAAAGGCATTGAATCCGCATTCATAGGCGCTGAGCTTTTCCGGGTCGGGGTTGCGAACCGCCAGAACCACGGCAGCCAGGATCAGGACGAGCCCGAGACCTATGGCAATGGCCAGCAAAATCAGGATGGGGAGGTATTCCCTCAGCATCTCTTCCACGAGGTGGCTCCTTTCATGCGCGGGCGCGGGCGCATCAAGATGGCTGCATGACTAGTCCGGGTTTAAACCCGGCCCTTGATGGGGTCAACCGAGCGCGCGCGGGTTTGACCGTCCGGCAGCGCTGAATCTGCATTTATGTATGCAATAGTATGCCACAAATGGTCCGAATTGGACCAGAAACCTGACCGCCCGTCGCCGCATCGCGGCAAATCCGCGCGACTCAGGCCCGCCAGCGGGGCGCGCGCTTGTCGAAGAACGCGCCGATCCCCTCAGGGGCCTCGTCCCCGGCCCAGCACTCGGCCAGCGCCTCGACGGTCTGCGCGATCACCGCATCGTCGATCCGCGGCCCCAATGTGCGCAACAGCGCCTTCGCCCGCGCCACCGCGCCCGGCGCGCAGTCGAGGTACGGCGCAACCTCGGCCTCGATACCGGCATCAAGCTCAGACTCTGGCATCGCGCGCGCCAGCAAGCCGAGATCGATCGCTTCTGTCGCGCCGAACCGCCGCCCCGACATGAAGACGCGCCGCGCCCGGGCCTCGCCCATGCGCGCCGCCACATAAGGCCCGATCGTCGCCGGGATCAGCCCCAGCCGCGTCTCGGTGAGGGCGAATTGCGCATCCTCTGCGCCAATCACCACATCACACACGCTCATCAGCCCGACACCGCCGCCAAAGGCATTGCCATGCACCCGCCCGATCAGCGGCTTGGGCAGGGTGTTGAGCGCCTGAAGCATATGCGCCAGCTTGGCGGCCTCGCGTCCACGCACCTGCGGTTCCGCCTCGAACTGATCCCGCATCCACGCCAGATCACCACCGGCGCAAAACGTCTTTCCCCTCGCCGCGAGCACGACCACCCGCACGGCGTCATCCGCGCCCAGATCCATAGCCGCCTGATGCAACTCGGCAATCATCTGCGCCGACATCGCATTATGCTTGTCGACCCGGTCGAGCCACAGCGTCACCACACCCCGCGCGTCCCGGTCGATACTGATCGTTTCGGTCATACCCTCTCCTCCACGCGCCAAATCTCTTGAAAAGAAATTTGTCAAAAATCTTTTCAAGATTTTTCTATCTAACCCCGCATCGCCCGCGCCATCTCCGCCGCGCGCGCCAGCACGTCCGCATCCAGCCCGGTCTCGTATCCCAGCGCCGTCAGACGCTCATGCACGGTCTCCGTGGCCACATTCCCCGCCGCGCCGGGGGCATAGGGACAGCCGCCCAAGCCCCCGACCGCCGCATCGAACACCCGCAACCCGCGCGCCAGCGCCACCTCGATATTCTCAAGCGCGCGCCCGCCCGTGTCGTGGAAATGCCCGGCCAACCGCTCCGCCGGCAGCGCATCGCAGACCGCCGCCAGCATCGCATCGACCGCCTCGGGCCGGCCCTGTCCGATCGTGTCACCAAGGCTGATCTCATAGCATCCCATCTGCCACAGCGCCTCGGCTACGCGCACCACGTCCGCCGGGGCCACGGGTCCGTCATAGGGACACTCCACCACGCAGGAGACATAGCCGCGCACCCGCAGCCCCTCTGCCCCCGCCGCCTCCAGCACCGGGGCGAACCGCGCGAGGCTCTCGTCGATCGTGGCGTTGATATTGGCCTTCGAGAACCCCTCCGACGCCGACCCGAAGATCGCCACCTCATCCGCCTCGGCCTCAAGCGCATCCGACAGACCCCGCATGTTCGGCGTGAGGGCCGCATAACGCACCCCCGGCGCGCGCCTGATCCCGCGCAACACCTCGCCCGAGTCGGCCATCTGCGGCACCCATTTCGGGCTGACGAAACTCGCCACCTCGATGCGCGCAAACCCCGCCTCGCTCAGCAGATTGACCAAGGCGATCTTGTCGCGCGTGGCGATCCGTGCCGCCTCGTTCTGCAAGCCATCCCGGGGCCCGACCTCGAAGATTTCAACGCTCTCCGCCATATTCATTCCTCCGGCACAGGATAAAACGCCTGCGCATATATATCCTGCTCGCCGTCCTTCGCCTTGGCCCGTCTGTAGCCGGGCCGCGCGCGCAGCCGGTCCCAATAGGCCATGAGACGCGGATAGGCGTCCAGATCAACATAATACCGCGCCAGCTCGAAGCCGTAGGCAAACATGATATCCGCCGCCGAAAACCCAGAGGGCAATAGGTAATCGCCCTCCAGCCGCGACTCCATGGCCGCCAGCGTGGCGCGCAGCCGGGCATTGAGCAGCTTCACCACCGTGGGCGACGGGCGCGCGGGCGGGCGCAGAAACACCTGATTGAGGTTCAGGTTCTCCAGCAGACAGCCCACCGTCTCCGACAGGCTCAGCATTTCCAGAAACCGCGCGCGCTCCGGATGGCCCGGCCCCGGCATCAGCCCGGCCTCGGGATAGGTCTCGCACAGCATCTGCACGATGGCCGCACTCTCCACCCAGACCGCACCCTGATGCTCCAGCACCGGAACACGCCCGGCGGGCGACAGCGTCAGAAACTCAGGGCTTCGCATTGAGCCGTCGCGGATCGAATAATAGCGCAGCTCATAGTCCAGCACCAACTCCTCCAGCAGCCACAGCACCCGCAGCGAACGCGCCAGCGGCACATGGTGCAGCCGGATCATACCTCCTCCTCCAGCCGCACCAGCGCCGCCCCCGCGCTGACCTGATCGCCCTCCGCGACCAGCACCTCGGCCACAACCCCGTCACGCGCGGCCAGCAGGCCGTGCTCCATCTTCATCGCCTCCAGCACCGCCAGCCGGTCGCCTTTCGCCACCGACTGCCCAGCCTCGGCAAAGACCGCCTTCACCAGCCCCGGCATCGGCGCCTCGATCAGCGCCGCATCGCCCCCCGCCGCACTGTCCCGCGCCAGCGGGTCAACCAGATCGAAGGCCAGCCCATATCGCGCAAAAACCGTGATCCGCGCGCCGTCCACCGCCACCCCGGGCGCGGGCGCGCCATCGAGCCGCCATTGCCCGTCCACGCGCCGCGCCGCGACCCATGTCTCGCCCACCCGCAGATCATGGGCCGTCGCCGAGAGGGTGCGCAGCCGCACCGTGATCTCGTCGCCGTCATGGATCAAGACCACGTCGCGCTCCAGCGGCTGCCATAAGACAAAGCCCGCCGCCTCCGGTGCTTCCTCCAACAGCCTCAGCCCGGCGAGGGCCGCCAGCGCGACGTCCCCCGGCCCAGGCGTCGGAGCCACCACCAGAGCGTCGATATCCCGCGCGATCAGCCCTGTATCCACATCGCCGCGCGCAAACCCCGGATGCCGTGCGAGCGCGCCGAGAAAGCCGAGATTGGTCACCGTCCCCGCCACTTCCGTCCGCTCCAGCGCCCGCGCAAGCCGCCGCAGCGCCACACCGCGCGTCGGGCCATGGGTGATCACCTTGGCGATCATCGGGTCGTAGAACGGGCTGATCTCGTCGCCCGCCCGGACCCCGCTATCGGCGCGGGTGCCCGTCGGAAAGACCAGATGCGACAATCGCCCCGTTGCGGGCAGAAACCCTTTCGGCACATCCTCGGCATAAAGCCGCGCCTCGAAGGCATGGCCGGTGATCGTCAACTCCTCCTGCCGCGCGGGCAGCGCCTCCCCGGCGGCCACGCGCAACTGCCATTCGACCAGATCAACACCGGTGATCGCCTCCGTCACCGGATGCTCGACCTGCAACCGCGTATTCATCTCCATGAACCAGAACCTATCCGGGCGCAGCCCGTCCGAGCCGTCGACGATGAACTCCACCGTGCCTGCCCCGCTATAGCCGATCGCCTCGGCCGCCCGTACCGCAGCCTGCCCCATGGCGGCGCGCATCTCAGGCGTCATGCCCGGTGCCGGGGCCTCCTCGATCACCTTCTGATGACGGCGCTGCAGGGAACAGTCGCGCTCGAAAAGATGCACCGCGCGCGTGCCATCGCCAAAGACCTGCACCTCGATATGGCGCGGCGTCTCGACGAATTTCTCGATCAGAACGTCCGCGTTGCCAAAGGCCGTGCGCGCCTCGCCCCGCGCGCTCTCCAGGGCATCGCCAAAGTCCTGCGCCCGCTCCACCAGCCGCATCCCTTTGCCGCCGCCGCCCGCGACAGCCTTGATCAGGACCGGATAGCCGATGGTATCGGCAGCTCCTGAAAGGTGCTCGGGGTCCTGGTTTCTGCCATGATAGCCCGGCACCACCGGCACGCCCGCCTCCTCCATGAGTTTCTTGGCGGCATCCTTGAGTCCCATCGCCCGGATCGCATCCGCCGACGGGCCGATAAAGACCAGCCCCGCCGCCTCGACCGCCCCGACGAACTCGGGGTTCTCGCTCAGAAAGCCATAGCCGGGATGGATCGCCTCCGCCCCCGTCTCCAGCGCCGCCGCGATGATTGCCTCGCCCTTAAGATAGCTCTCCGCAGGGGCCGACCCGCCGATATGCACCGCCACATCCGCCATGGCGACATGCGCGGCTCCCCGGTCGGCGTCCGAATAGACCGCCACCACCTCGACGCCCATCTCCTGCGCCGTGCCCATGACGCGACACGCGATTTCGCCCCGGTTGGCAATCAGGATACGTTCAAACATGGCGGTTCCCCTGCTTCATCTTGCCAGAAATATCCAAATTCAGACATCACCACCCTCACATCCGGAAGACGCCAAAACGCGTCTCCTCCACCGGCGCATTCAGCGCCGCGCGCAAGGAGAGGCTGAGCACATCCCGGCTCTTGCGCGGGTCGATGCAGCCATCGTCCCAAAGCCGGGCGCTGGCATAGAGCGGATGCGCCTGCCGCTCGAACATCTCCACCGTGGGCTGCTTGAACGCCGCCTCATCCTCGGCCGACCATGCCTCGCCGCGCTTTTCCATCGCGTCGCGCTTGACCGTGCCCAGCACCCCCGCCGCCTGCGCGCCGCCCATCACTGAAATCCGCGAATTGGGCCAGGTCCACAGGAATCGCGGGCTGTAGGCCCGCCCAGCCATGCCGTAATTGCCCGCCCCGAAAGAGCCGCCGACCAACATCGTGATCTTCGGAACAGAGGTCGTCGCCACCGCCGTCACCATCTTGGCCCCGTGCCGGGCGATCCCCTCGTTTTCGTATTTGCGACCCACCATGAAGCCGGTGATGTTCTGCAGGAACACCAGCGGGATCTTGCGCTGACTGCACAATTCCACGAAATGCGCGCCTTTCGAGGCCGCCTCGGAAAACAGCACGCCATTGTTGGCCACGATCCCCACCGGGCAGCCCTTCACATGGGCGAACCCGCAAACCAGCGTCTCCCCGAACCGCGCCTTGAACTCGTCAAAGCGGCTACCATCCACGAGCCGCGCGATCACCTCGCGGATATCATAGGGCGTGCGCAGATCGGCGGGCACCACGCCGAGCAATTCCGCCGGATCATAGGCGGGTTCCTCTGACGCCTCAAATCGCAGGGTGGGCGCCACACCACCCCCCAGATTGCCCACCGCGCGCCGGGCCAGCGCCAGCGCGTGCCCGTCATCTTCGGCCAGATAATCCGCCACGCCCGACAGGCGCGTGTGCACATCGCCGCCGCCCAGATCCTCGGCGCTCACCACCTCGCCGGTCGCCGCCTTCACGAGCGGCGGCCCGGCGAGAAAGATCGTGCCCTGATCTCGCACGATAATGGTGACATCCGACATTGCGGGCACATAGGCGCCCCCGGCGGTGCAGCTTCCCATCACCACGGCGATCTGCGCGATGCCCTTGGCGCTCATCCGCGCCTGATTGTAAAAGATACGCCCGAAATGATCGCGGTCGGGGAACACCTCATCCTGATTGGGCAGGTTCGCGCCGCCCGAATCCACAAGGTAGATGCAGGGCAGATGGCAGTCCTCGGCGATCTCCTGCGCGCGCAGGTGCTTCTTGACGGTCATCGGGTAATAGGTGCCGCCCTTCACCGTGGCGTCATTGCAGACGATCATGCAGTCGCGCCCCAGCACCTGACCCACGCCCGCAATCACCCCGGCCCCCGGCGCGGCCCCGTCATAGAGGTCATGCGCCGCTGTGGCCCCCACCTCCAGAAACGGGCTGCCGGGATCGAGCAACGCCGCCACCCGGTCGCGCGGCAGCAATTTACCCCGCGCGAGATGCCGCTCGCGGGCGCGGGCGCCACCGCCCGCCGCCGCCGTCAGCGCGGCCTCCTCGACCACGCGCAGCGCCTCGAGATGGCCCGCTTCATTGGTCCGGAACGCCTCGGACGAGGGCAAAACCGCTGATTTCAGTTGCATGACGCCATCTCCCGCATATCGGCGGGGCGCGCCCCACCTGTTGCAATTTCACCACAGCCCGCGCCGCGCCGTGCGATTTGACCCACATCAAGGTCCGACACGCGATTCAGGCGCATACCCACGGCTGTCAGAACAAGAGTGGAAAGACCATGAAACATATCACAGCCCTCACCCTCGCCGCCCTCATGGCCTCGACCGCCGCACCGGCGCTCGCACAGGAGCAAGGCGATATCCTGCTCGGCTTCGGCCTCGGCTGGATCGAACCGGACAGCGGCTCGAACACGACAGTCGGCAAGGTCGACGCCGACGGAGCCCTGAGCCCGACGATCACTTTCGAGTATTTCATCGCCGACCGCGTCGGCATCGAATTGCTGGCCTCCTGGCCCTTCAAGCACGATCTCAATCTTGCCGGTGGTGACATCGGTGAAACCAAGCACCTGCCGCCCACCCTGTCGCTGCAGTACTACTTCACCAATAACAGCAGCATCACGCCCTTCATCGGCGCGGGTATCAACTACACCTACTTCTTCGATGAAAAGACCAACAATCTCGGTGGCGCATCGCTTGACCTGGATGACTCCTGGGGCCTCGCACTGCATGCCGGTGCCGATTTCGCCCTGTCCGAGAAGTCCGCGCTCCGCGCCGACGTGCGCTATATCGATATCGAAACCGAAGCCACCGTCGGCGGTGCCAATATCGGCGATGTCGATATCAGCCCATGGGTCTTCAACATCGCCTACGTGATGAAGTTCTGATCTTCCCCAGACTTCACCCGACAAAGGGCCGGTCATCGTACCGGCCCTTTTCATTGCCTGCACCGCACTCATTGCACCACCTCCGCTGCCGCACGCGCCTTGAGATCCTTGCGGATCACCTTGCCCGTCACTGTCATCGGCAACACCTCTAGAAACTCGATTTCCCTTGGATACGAATAGCTTGCAAGGCGCTCCTTCACATGCCCCTGCAACGTCTCCGCCAGGGACGCCGACGCCTCCCAGCCCGCGCGCAGGACCACGTAGGCCTTGACGATCTCGGTGCGCAGACTGTCGGGCTTGCCGACCACGCCGACCGTCGCGACCGCGTCATGCGTCAGCAGGCAATCCTCGATCTCCGCCGGGCCGATACGGTAGCCCGCGCTCGTGATCACGTCATCCTCGCGCCCGACAAAGCGAATGAACCCGTCCTCGATCACGCCCCTGTCGCCGGTCAGCAGCCAATCCCCCAGAAATTTCTCTGCCGTCTCATCGGGTTTTCCGAAGTATTCCAACATCATCGAGGCCGAACCTCGCCTGATTGCGATGTCTCCCTCACCCGTCGTCGGGGCGCCCGCACCGTCGATCACCGCCACCTCATGCCCCGGCACGGCACGACCCAGGGCACCGGCACGCGGTTCGAACAATGCCCCACAGGATGATCCCACCATGTTGCATTCGGTCTGTCCGTAGAACTCGTTGATCGTCAGGCCAAAGGCGCGCCGCCCCCAGTCGAGCATCTCGGGCCCAAGCGGCTCACCGCCGCTTGCCACGCTGCGCAGACCGTCGAATTGCGCATCTTCCGCTTTCAACATCCGCAGGGCCGTAGGCGGGAAAAAGATATTTTTCACAGCACTTTCCGAGACAATCCTCATGCATTCCCCGACGCTGAACTTACTCATCCGGGCCGCTACCACCGGCACCCCGATGGCCAGCCCCGGCATCAGCACGTCGAACAGCCCGCCAATCCAGGCCCAGTCGGCAGGCGTCCACAGGCAATCGCCGGGCTGCCCGAGGAAATCGTGGCTCATTTCCACCCCCGGCAAATGCCCGGTCAGTACCCGATGCGCATGCAACGCGCCCTTGGGGCTGCCTGTGGTGCCGCTAGTGTAGATCAGCACGGCAGGCGTCTCCGCCTCGGTGTCCACCGTTTCGAATCGCGCCTCGGGCAGCGTTTCGCGCTCGGGAATCAGCGGCTCCACACCGGCAAATCCGGCCAGCATCCCCGCGCCCTCGGCATCGGTCACCACCACCTGCGCGCCCGCATCCCGCACCCGGCTCGACAGCGCATCCTGCTTGAAGAGTTTGAACAAAGGGATTGAAATCGCGCCCAATTTCCAGATTGCGATATGCGCTGCCGCACACCACGCGCCTTGCGACCGCAACACGCCCACCCGGTCACCTCGCGTAAAGCCGCGCGCCAGAAGCGCGTGCGCCAGCCCATCCGCCATGCGCCGCAGCGTGCCATAGCTTATCTCGCGCGGGCTATCGCCCGACAGGTCGATGATCGCCGCGCGCTCCGGCGCGGCGTCCGCCCAATCGTCGCACACCTGCACCGCCATGTTCAGCCGCGCGGGGATGTTCCACCGAAATCCGTCACGGAGCACCTCGTAGGGCGCAGGCCGCAGCAGAGGGCGCATGCCGCTCATGACGCCGCCCCGGGCGCGTTGCGATGCACCAGCCGCCCATAGGCATCAACGAAATACTCGTAGTCCCCACACGCCACCACAAGCCACAGATCATCGCTCACCGCCGGACGCGCCACACAGTCGCTGCGTGCGGCCCCCACACCCGCCTCGTCCAGATAGCGTGCCACCATGCGCTCGATCACGTCTGTCTCGGTCGTCGTCACCGCGCGTCCGCCCAGTATCAGGCCGATGCCCGCCACCACGGCAACCAACGCCAGAACCGGCAGAAAGATCAGGCGGCGCGGCATGTCACTCCCCCAACCGACTCGATTGCAGGTAGAGCATCTGCCGCGCCGTTTCGTGCAAAAGGCAACTCACCGTCGCAGGGCCCGCCCCCGTGCCGCCGCCCCATTGCGCCGCCTCATAGCCGCATTTGGCATCGCGAAACCCGATCCATGCCCGCTGCATGCCGCGCAGCGCCTCGGCCTGTTTCGGGGCATAGGCGGGGGCCTGCGCGTCCTGCGCCGCCAGTGTCGCGTAGAGCCGCTGATAGACGGTGTTGAGCCAGCCATCCCAATGCGCGCGCTCGCGGTCGGTGCAGCCGCTCATGCCGATGGTGGAATGGCCGCCGGGCGTGGCCTCCATACAGCGCTCGGCCGCCTTGCCCGCGCAACTCTCACCACCGCCCGCGCGAATGCAGGCCTCCACCGGGGCGATGTCGAACACCAACTCCTGCGCCATCCCCGGCGCAGGCAGCAGCAGCGCGGCAATCAGCGCCCTCACACCATCGCCCCCATCAATTCGCGGCCCACCAGCATGCGCCGGATCTCCGACGTGCCTGCTCCGATCTCCATCAGCTTGGCATCGCGAAAGAGCCGCGCGACGGGCGCATCATTAAGGAACCCTGCCCCACCCATCGCCTGCACCGCCTGATGCGCCTGCACCATCGCCTGCTCACTCGCATAAAGGCAGCAGGCCGCGGCGTCCTGCCGGGTCACATCGCCCCGGTCGCAGGCCTTGGCCACCTCGTAGACATAGGCGCGCGCCGAATTCATCGCCGTGTACATATCCGCGATCTTGCCCTGCATCAGCTGGAACGACCCAATCGGCTGCCCGAACTGCTTGCGTTCCGCCAGATAAGGCATGATCTCATCCAGACAGGCGGCCATGATCCCCGTGCCGATCCCCGCCAGCACGACGCGCTCGTAATCCAGCCCGGACATGAGCACCCGCACCCCCTTGCCCTCTTCGCCGAGCACGTTTTCGAACGGCACCTCGACATCGTCAAAGATCAACTCGGCGGTGTTGCTGCCGCGCATCCCCAGCTTGTCGAAATGCGGGCTCGTGCTGAACCCGGTCATCGTCTTCTCGATCAGGAACGCGGTGATCCCCTTGGCCCCCGCCTCGGGGTCGGTCTTGGCATAGACCACCAGCGTGTCGGCATCCGGCCCGTTGGTGATCCAGTACTTGTTGCCGTTCAGCTTGTAATGATCGTTGCGCTTCTCGGCGCGCAGCTTCATCGAGACGACATCGCTGCCCGCCCCCGCCTCGGACATGGCGAGCGCACCGACATGTTCGCCGCTGACCAGACCGGGCAGGTATTTCGCCCTCTGCTCGTCAGTTCCGTTCAGCTTGATCTGATTGACACACAGATTGGAATGCGCGCCATAGCTAAGCGACACCGAGGCGGAGGCGCGCGCGATCTCTTCCACCGCGATCACATGGGCGAGGTAATTCATCCCCGAGCCGCCATACTCCTCGGGCACGGTGATCCCCAACAGGCCCAGATCGCCCATCTCGCGCCACAGCTCATTCGGAAAGGCGTTGTCGCGATCCACATCCGCCGCCATCGGCTTCACCCGTTCCTGCGTCCAGCGATGCACCATCTCGCGCAGCGCGTTCACATCCTCCCCCAGATCAAACTGCATCACGGCATTGAACATCGCGCTTTCTCCTCCGGAACGAATTTATTGAACACTTGTTCATTTATAGACACAAGGCCGCGTGCGCGTCAATCCCGTGCCGCGCGGCTCAGCGGGTCGCGTTCAGCCTAGGGTCGAGCACGAAATCTTCCTGCACGGCGTCGCTGATCCGACCATCGGGCAAGGGTGCGAGAAAGACGAGGTTCCAGCTCTGCCGGGACACCACCGAGGGGATCACGATCATGCCATGCGCGCGCAGTTGCTGATCGCCCCAGGCCCGCCGGTCCGGCACGGCGTTGTTGGGATCGAGCCAGCGGGCGTCGGGGATCTCCTCGGGCGTTATCACGCGCACCCGCTCGGGGGCGGCCACGGTAAAAGAGGTCAGCACATGCGGCTGCGTGTCGAGCACGCGAAACCCCTTATGCATCGCCACT
>Ga0209942_1001157_pt1 | contig 14817 bp, 13 predicted proteins | sample SalPonR1_A_D2_MG_FD_185695 | JGI IMG/M metagenome (GOLD analysis project Ga0209942, IMG submission 185695) | Salt pond soil microbial communities from South San Francisco under conditions of wetland restoration - Salt Pond MetaG R1_A_D2_MG... ... | reverse complement strand
TAATAAACCTGTAATAAACTGGTTACTTTAAGTGTCAAACAATAAAAATGCAAACATGAAATGCAATAAAATCCATAAAATCCTTTATCGTTATCATTTAGGAGAGTTATCTCCTCAGTTGAAGGAAAAAATAGACAAACACTTAATAAATTGCCCGGAATGTTCGGCAATTTATACGAAGATGGTTCAAACACTAAATCATTTTAACGATAAAGATACAATTCCTGAGCAGCCATTTTATTATACCCGGTTAAAACAACGAATAGAAAATAAAAAGGAAAAAACCGAATCGGTGTGGAGTAATGGATTAGTAAAAAAAATTTTGCAACCGACTATTTATATGGCATCGTTGGTTTTAGCTGTATATATTGGGATCCTCATTGGATCTGGGACAGGTAACTCCGAAAGCAGGTTAGCTAAAAATGAAGCACTGGAAGATGATTATATTGAAGCATTTGCCCAATATCAATATCTGAACGATTTTCAGATTGAATCGATTGAAAATGTACTTGTTTCAGAAGAAGAGAAAGATAATAAGTAATTTTAGAAAAATTCAAAATCATGAATACCCAAACCAAAAAGCATTTAATCATAGGCCTGATTATATTTCTTGTAGTGGTTAATATTGCTGCATTATCGACTATTATTTATCGAAACCGAACCATGCCACAACCTCTTGAAAATGACTATGTTCAATTCCGACAAAAGGTTGATGAACAAGGAATGTATCGTTTTTTTAGAGATGAACTACAGCTATCACGAGAGCAATATATCCATTTTCGAGAGATCAATGAAAAAAACAGGCAACAGTCAAGAGAAATTGCGAGAGCATTACATAACAAAAGATTAGAAATGGTAGAAGAAATTTCGAAAGAAAATCCAGATAACGAAAAATTAGACCAAATAGCACGTGAAATAGGTACTTTACATTATGAGTTAAAACGAAATACTTATCATCATTTTATAGACCTTAAAGAGCTTTGTAACAAAGAGCAGCAGGAACACTTACAACATTTGTTTATGCGAATGATTGACGATAAAGGATTCGAGCAACGGCCAAGGCATAAAAACCGCCAACCCAGAAGAAGAGGCCTAGGAGAAGGCAATCGTTTCCAATAGTTTAGAATCTCCAGGTTTTAATCATAAATAATGAAATAACAGCATAAATTTCCAAACGTCCCAAAATCATATTAGCGCTTAATACCCATTTACCCAGTTCAGGAATTGCGGCATAATTTCCTAATGAGCTAACATCTCCAAATCCCGGACCTACATTTCCCATGGTAGCAGCAGATGCAGAAAAAGCAGTAATACCATCAACGCCAAGAGATGTTAATATAACAGCAGAAATAAAAACGATGAATATATAAATTAAGATAAAAATAATAACATTCGATATCAAATTGTTATCTAATGATTTTTTGTCAATTTTTAACGATAATACAGCGTTAGGGTGATGAAAACGTTTGATTTGATTCTTTATTGATTTAAGAAAGATAAAAAACCGGTCTACTTTTATTCCACCGGAGGTAGAACCAGCCATTGCACATTGCAAGGTAAAAAAGAGTAAAATAAATATCGAAAAATGAGGCCAAATGGCTGAATCAATGGTTGCAAATCCGGTAGTTGTACCTAATGAAATAACCTGAAAAGCACTAAAACGAATCGAATTAAATAAATTATAATACCCATTAAAATAAAGATTTGCAGAAACAATTATCACCCCAAATAGTATAGAAAATAAATAATATCTAACGATGGATGATCTAAAAATATTTTTCTTCCGCCCTAAAATGGTATTAAATAATAATCCAAAATGTATTCCAGATAACAGCATAAATATCATAATAATAATTTCAACAGATAAATTATTATAGTGGGCTATACTTGAATTCTTGGGTGAGAATCCGCCTGTTGCAATTGTAGCAAAAGAATGACTTACTGCATCAAAAAAACTCATTCCGGCCATTGAAAGAGCAATCGTTTCAAGAAGTGTTAATCCTACATAAACAATTAACAATATACGAATAACCTGTTTTGAATTATATAAAAAGTTACTTTTAGCTAACGATGAAAATTCAGTATTTAATAATACAGCCCTTGCATGTCCAATATTAGGTAAAACAACTAATGCAAAAATAATAATACCAATACCTCCAATCCAATGAGTTGAGGCTCTCCAAAAAAGTAGTCCTTTAGGAAGCGATTCAATATCGTTTAAAATGGTAGACCCAGTTGTTGTATAACCCGAAACACTTTCGAACCAGGCATTGGTAAAAGTAAACTCACCGCCCCACATAATATAAGGAATGACACCAAGCAAACAAGTTAACATCCAGCTTAAAACAACAATTAAAAAACCCTCTTTACCCGAAATATTTTTTGCCGGGGGAACATATATTATTGGAAATATGCCAAAAATAAATGCAACAATGGTAGCATACATTAAAGGAAAAATAGCGGAATCTTTATTCAGTAAAGAAATACAGAAAGAAATAAATAAAAAAAGGGAGTTAAATAAAAAAATTAATCCAATATACCGAATGATTATATGAGGGCGCATATTTAATTATCTTGAGATTTTTTAACTAACAGCCTTTTAAGTGCTTGAGAAATATCTTTAATTTCATCATTTGTTTCAACCTCTACTTTGAAAGGCTTATTATAATCGTTATAATCATTTATTGCTTCAGTAATTTTCATTAAGGGTTTAATTACATAATAATGAATAAAGTAGCTAAAAATTAATAAAAATACGATAGCTGCAATAATAGCTATAATGCCAGGCATAACAGCACGTTTTGCTCTTTCTTTTAATTCCGAACCCGTATTATACATCGTATGATGATTTAACTCCATCAGGTTTTTCACTGCAATTTTAACCTCATTAAATGCCTGATGATGGTTTTGGTAATACCATTCTAAATCACCTTCTTTTTTTGTTCCTACAATTGGTTTAATCCATTTATTTTTAAAAGCTTTATACTTGAAATCAATATCCTTAATGTAAGTTTCTTCGTTGGGAATTGTTAAGTTGTTTTTAGCAATATGGTATCCTGCATTAAACATACTATCGGCTTGTTGAATTGTTTTTCGTCCTTCCTCCCACTTTCCAAGAATCAATAATAGGATTCCGCTATCTTCTCTTTCTAAAGCCTCAAGCATGGTATTTGAAGCATCAATGCTTTTATAATTATCGTCTAATAAATCTTGCACTGATTTACCAATATGAGTTAATTCAAAATTGATATTATTCCGGCTACAATTAGCATAACCGACAGAATAATAAAACCCGACAAAATTTTATATTTTAAACGCATGATAATTTATTTATGAAATACAAAATAAAACGTTATTTTTTAAAAAAACAGCAATTCAATCATAATCATATCAAAAATTATCCATTTTTTTATTTGCTAATTTTTATATTACTAATAATCAAACTCTTTACTCCCTTTCTTTTGATTCCACCATTCGTTAATTCGGTCTAAATCGTTCGAAGTACGTTTTAATTTCTGATGAATTGTTTTTCGCGTTTTGCGCTTAATTTTACCAAAGGTAACAACCTCTTCTCCCGCTTTTTCTAAAGCCTCCAAAACCTGATTTAATTTTTTAAATAGAAAAGGATTATCGTATAATCCAATGGCAGTAGTTCGGTAAATTTCTCCAACAACAGGACAATGACGATTATGTGCCAATGCATTAAAAAAAGCTTTTACCGGTTTAAAATTCTTCATCTCCCAAAAGCCACATATCGAAAAAACAACCATCGACTGATTTTTATGAATATGCTTTCTGGGATGCCTTACGCCATTTATACCTTCAATCATATATGGATAAGCACGCGAAACAGAACGGTCAAAATAGTTTTTTAATACTCCCGGAATATTGTCAGCATAAATGGGGAATGCATATACAATAATATCAGCGTCGGAAAGATTTTCGGCTAACTGGTGGAAATTATCTTCATACTGATAAATACATTCTCCAGGCTTATTAATCCAACAAGAAAAACAGCCTATACAAGGTTTAACCGAATATTGATTGAGGTAATAAGTAACAACCTCTGATTTCTTCTGCATTCCTTTAATAAAAGGTTTTAAATAAAAATCTGTATATCCTTTCTTTCCGCGTGGAGATGCATTAAGTACTACTATTTTTTGAGGTTTTTTCCAATTCTTTGAGGGATTTTTCTCAAAATTTGTTACGGGGTCCTCGGGAACCCACAAACTACTTTTTAACGATTTTTTGGGAATCACGTTAAAAAATTTAATATCCCCTTTAAACTGTAACTTTCGTGTTATTATTCCAACAAATGGATTTAATCTGCCAAATGCCAAATCAAGCCAGTGGTAAAAACTAGAACGGACACTTACATTTGGATTTTCAGCAATTCCTTCGAAAAATTTTAATGTATTATGATTTGATTGTATATAGCAATCGTATTTTTTATTTTCATGGGTAAAATGAAATTGGATTATCCCATTGGCTTTTTGGTCATGATCGTGGTAGAAATCTTGTAATTTTTCTACCATATTATGCATGATGGCAATGGGAGTTAAAATTTCTTTCATAAAAAATTTATTAACTATTTATATCAAACATACTAAAAATAGTTTATATAGGCACAAAAAGTAAAATAACAATGTTTTTTTGCTTTTTTCAAAGTTTGCTAGTAAATTCATTTCAAATGCATGATAAAACCTTTGATGGCTAGGTTAGCCAAAGCCATTAAACAAATAAATGTTTTTTATGTTATGGTATTATTAGAAATATAAAAATAATCAATCATGAAAATTATTAGATGGCTATCCATAATTTCTTTCTTCCTATTATTGGCACAAGGGTGTATAAATCAAAAAGTTACAGAATCAGAAATTTTTAATCCTGTTAAAGAATATGAGCTGGACAAAAATTTTACTTTTAATAGGTATTTTATATCAAATACCGATACTACAGAATTAGAACTATGGTATCTGGCTGAAGCTAATGCAAAGTTCAATTTTATATTCTTATCAGGCAATGGCAGTAATATTCGTTCGGCTGTTCCATTTTTCAATGAACTTGGCAAAAAGGCCGATATTAATATTTTCTCATTTAACTATAGTGGATATGGATTAAGCGATGGAAAACCAACAGTAGATGGCATTGTAAATGATGGCAAGGCAGCTCTCGAATACTTCAATAAAAACCTAAATAACAGCAATTTACCTACAATTATTTTAGGCTACTCCATGGGTGGTTATGTTGTCCTCAATATCATGAACGAAGAATTTATTGACCAGGGAATCATTATGTCTACCTTTACATCGATGGAAGAGCTTGAAGATTATTTAATTAAAGATGCTCTGCCCTGGATTGTACGCCCATTTTTAAATCTCGATGTCGATGAAGAAATTTATAATCTCAACAATAAGCCACTGGCACAGAAAGTTGAAAAACCGGTACTTGTTATTCATGGGAAAGCAGATGATTTTATTCATCCCGCAATGGGAAAAACTTTATACGAGTTGATGCCTTCAAATAACAAAAAATTTGTAACCATTAATGATGCAGACCATCGAATGGTACTTAAAGATGAAGAGAAGATGAAAGAAGTGATTCGTGAAATTTTAAAGTTTACCGAGCAGAATGAGTTTATTACGTTAGATTAAACGGTTTACCTCTTTGTTTAATCATTGAGTTTATAAAAAATATTTTTCATTTCTGCAATAAACAATTTTTAACCCGTTAAGCGACCCAGCATCAACCTACTTATATATAATCCTCCAGGATTTCTAAATCCTGGAAGATTTTACCTTTCTATTTTGAGGGTTCAAACTCCTTCTCCAACATCGAAGATGAAAAGTTAAATCTTTCCAGTATCGATTCATCATTCAGCTCTTTCGACAACCCCTTAATAAAATTTTGGGGAACATCAAAAATATCAAGTATAATGAGACCGTCTAACGCATTATTAAATTGAGGATCGATGTTAAACCCGATAATTTTTGAATTCAGCTGAAGGTATTTTTTTAATAAAATTGGAAATTTAAAATTCGATTCAATATCCTGAATTAATTGGTCAATTTTAGCTACATCACTTTGTTCCTCCTCCAAAAATATTTTCCGATCAACAATTTTATCTGGTTTCACCACAAATTTCTTGCGAGGTTTGATAAACTTTGCCAATTCATCATTGTAATGATACGTTTTAATAAACTCAACAATTAATGATTTCGAGAATTTGGAGAAATCATTACTAATACTTACCGGACCAATTAGGTAACGGTAATCGGTGTTTTTCAATAAGAAAAACAATAATCCTTTCCATAATAAAAAGAGCGGCAATGGCTTACGTTGGTATTCTTTAATAATAAATGAACGGCCTAATTCAATCGACTCATTTAAAACAGGTAAAAATTTCTTACGGATTTTAAATAACGAATGGATATAAAATCCGTGCAATCCGTATTGGGCAATAATATCCTTCCCTTTTCCTATTCGATAAGCACCAACAATTTTATTCTCATCATCATCCCAAACAACTAACTGATTATAGTAGAAATCATACTCATCAATATCCATGCTTCGATTGGTCCCTTCACCAACTTCGCGAAATGTTAACTCCCTTAAACGTCCTATTTCATGGATACTAAAAGGCATCTCCGTTGATGGAGCACAAAAAATTTTAAAATTACGGTTTTCGAATAAAAGGTAATTTTTAATTAAGGATTTAACCTCTTTGGTTAAATCTTCCTGGTTAACCGGTTCGGCTAAAGGTTCTACTTTTTTAACTTTGGGATAAAAAGAGGGACGATAAAATTTTTTCACTTCAATGGAAGTTCCAAGAGCATATGTTCTGGCTCGGATATAACGGCCAAAATGTGCAATATCAGTAAACTCATTTTGGTCCTTTACCGAAATAGGATTTCCAATTCTGATTTTTATAGCTTTATTCTTTTTATTAAAGAGCTCTGAAGGTAATTTTGCTGTTCGCAGTAAAGGATGAATTTGCCCCAGCATATGAAAAATCCGACTGTTTGTTCCATGAAAATAGACAGGTATAACAGGAACTTTCGCTTTTTTTATAAATTTTAAAATGGGGGGTTGCCATTCTCTATCCTGAATAATCAACGAATCGGGCTGATAAGAAGAAACTTCACCAGCAGGAAATATGCCCAGGCAATTCCCCTGGTCAAGATGAAACATTGCATTTTTTAAACCGGTAAAACTTGATTTTACATTTTTATGGGTTTCAAATGGGTTTACCGGGAAAATGACATCTTTTAGCGGGTCAATTTTTTGCAGTAAAAAATTAGCCATAGCTTTAAAATCAGGCCTTTTCTCGCCCAAAATTTTTAGCAGGATAATAGCATCCACACCACCAAAAGGATGATTGGCTATAACAATAAAGGGTTTATTCTCAGGAATTCGTTTTAAGTCATCCTCACTAACCTCATAATTTATCCCTAAATGCTCAATAACTGAGTTAACAAATTCGATTCCTTCTTTATCTTTTGTTTGAGAATAAACTTTATTTACCTTGTTAAATTTTAAAACCTGCATTAACAGTTTGGCTAGAACCTCACCGCCAAACTTATCCAGGTGAATTACTTTGGAAATATCTTTTGATGTTACCAGTTGCATTCTTTGTTAGATTTGTTTAGACAAAAATAATATAAAATCAATAAACAATGAATAGATAAAAAATATGGTTACTTTTCTCTCAAAGGCCTAAGCAAATATTCCAAACCGTTAAGTTTTATTTCATAAATAGTCGCCATAAGCATTCCCAATTTACCTTCAGGAAACCCTTTTTGGTGAAACCAAACCAGGTAATGTTCTGGTAAATCACTGATGGTTCTTCCTTTATATTTTCCAAAGGGCATTTTCATGGTTACTAACTCCTTAAGAGCTGATGAATTATATAACGGTGCTGTACAATTTTCCATTTAATTTAAGTAGTAATATTAAATAAAAAATGCAGCTTAAATTAACTGCATTATATTGTTTATTAAATTATAAATTTAGACTTTTTTATCAAATCGCGAATAATATCGCTCTCGTGCTGCTTTAGGATCAGCACCTATCGGTATATATAATCGAGTTTTAAAATCGATTTGAACCATTTGCAAATTTGATACATCCGGAGATTTAATTACAACATGTTTTTTGTCATACATAAAAAATTTTCCCTTCAATTAATGATTTAATACTAACACCTAAAATACCAGAAAAGTTTGATCATACAAATATAACCTAAATTATTCATAATCAATAATTTTTAGTGACCTAAATTTCATGATTTTTTAGTGTTACGCGAATAATTAGAGTATTATGCCTTAATCTTTTTATTCATCGAAATTAATTCAAATAAAAAAAATATTTCATTAAATATTTATTATCTTTATAGAAAATAAATTCAATGCAAGTAACTGTAAACAGGAAAGATACATACTTTCTCACAGATTCGTCCAGAGTAATAGCACGATTTTTATATACTTCACACGAAAGGAGTAAAGATATTATTCGCAATGTGCTGACTATGTCTGAAGAGCAAACAAAAGCAGCACTTAATCAGGTGTTAAGAGGTTATGCCAAAAGGCACAGAAATATCTCCATGATATTTGATAAGCATTTTAATAAGTTACACCACTTATTTAATGATATGAGTATTAACCCTGATGATATGAACCCGGTACAACAAGCACTGATTGGTTCGTATTTTACCATGGAATATTCTATTGAGTCGGCAGCTATTTTTAATCCATCTATTGTGGAAGATCCGTATCAGGAAGAATTAGGGCCGGATGAAAAAAGAGTAATTTTCAGTTTCAGAGCAACTGGCGAAGGGCATATTTCATCCATTATTTTCCGATCGGCTGTAATTGATAAAGATAATAATTTAATTGTTGAGCCTGTTGGCAATATGCTGGCAGAGGCCGATCGAATAAAAAGGCATATTTACGATAAACAATTATTTATTAAAGACCTTGATGAATTGCGTGATTTTGACAATCAAACTTCGCCCCTTTTTGTATTAGAAAAGTTGGGTGATAATTTTACCTATGGTGAACTTAAAAAGGCTATAAATGAAATAAGAGAAACACATCCACTTACACTAAATAAAAAATTAATCATTAATCAAATGCTGTGGTTAGCTCTTTCGCATTATGAAATTGATTTTTCGATCGATTCAGCGATTTCCGAAAGAGTTATTTTCCCCATTTCTGATACAGAAAAAAATGGTATTGAAGATGCCCGCTTTGTTAAATTTGTTGATGACCATGGAGAAGTAACTTATTATGCCACCTATACAGCTTTTGACGGAGTTAGTATTTTACCCAAGTTACTCGAAACCAAAGATTTTTATCATTTTAAATGTTTACCCATTCATGGCGAAGTGGCGCAGAACAAAGGAATGGCACTCTTTCCAAGGAAGATTAACGGAAAATATGCAATGTTATGCAGAATAGATGGTGTTAATAATTATATAGCTTTCTCAGATAATATTAACATTTGGCGCGAAGCTAAAATTATTCAGAAACCAAAATATCCATGGGAATTAATACAGGTAGGAAACAGCGGATCTCCTATCGAAACAGAAGAAGGGTGGCTGATTATTACACACGGTGTTGGCCCTATGCGTGAATATTCGCTGGGAGCAGCACTATATGAACTCGATAATCCTGAAAAAGAAATTGGCAGGCTAAAAACACCTTTATTATCTCCAAATGAGGAGGAAAGGGAAGGTTATGTCCCCAATGTTGTATATTCCTGCGGGGCAATAATTCATAATAACGAGTTAATTATACCTTATGCCATGTCAGATCATGCATCTACCTATGCAACGGTAAACTTAAAAGAGCTGCTTGCTGCTATAAAAAATTCAAAGTAGAAAAGACCAGATGTTTGCAAGTCCTAAATATAATTCACCATACAAAAAAATCAAATAATTATAACAAGCTCAAAATCCAAATAAATTGCGTATCTTACACCACATTAATTTTATAAAAACATGAACAAAGGAACAGTGAAATTTTTTAACGAATCCAAAGGATTTGGTTTTATTAAAGACGCAGAATCAACGAAAGAGTATTTTGTACACTCTAATGGTTTAAAAGACAGAATTAGAGAAGATGATGAAGTAACTTTTGATCTGGAAGAAGGAAAAAAAGGATTAAATGCGGTAAATGTTAAACTAGTATAGTTTAAAATATCATACCATTTAAAATTTTGGGTCTCGCAATTTGCGGGACTTTTTTTATGCATTAAGAATTTTTTTATAGGTTTTAAGATATCCATCGACCATTTTTTTCATACTAAAATTCGATACAGCCCAATCTCTGCAATATTTTCGATTAATCAATTGAACATTTTCAACCTTTTCTGATGCCTCTTCAACGGTGTTAACCAAAAATCCGGTTTTACCATCTATAATTAATTCCGGCATAGAGCCCCTGTTAAAAGCTATTACAGGTGTTCCGCACATCATCGCTTCAACTACACTTAATCCGAAAGGTTCGTCAAAACTAACCGGGTGCAAAAGGGCAAATGCACCGCCCAAAAGTCGGTTTCGCTCATCAGGCCCTGAGTTTCCAACATACACAATATCATCATTATTGATCAATGGTTTTACTTTATCTTCAAAATATTCATGATCCTGAATTAACCCCGAGATAATAAGTTTCCTTTTCGTTTTCTTAGCAATTTGTATAGATTCATAAGTTCCTTTATGTGGATGTATTCTTCCAAAATAAAGCAGATAATCATCGGGTTCAGGATTTAAAATAAAATCATTTGCATTAATACCATTGTAAACAGTAGCAATATAATCCAGTTCGGGACTTCGATCAGAATTGCTGATGGAAACATAATAACCTGAATTATTGTATTTTTTATAGACCGGAATAATGTTGGGTGAAGAAAAACCATGAATAGTTGTTAGCATGGGTGTTTTAATCAACCGGGAATAACTCAGCGGAAGAAAGTCAAAATTATTATGAATGAGATCAAACCGATCGGCTTGTTCCATCAAGTTGCTTATATGGAGACATTCTGCAACTTTAGGATCTATATCCGGATTTTCAGCATAGGGTTTTTTGCATGTTGAATCTAATTTCCCTTTTGTAATTGAGTCGCCCGAGGCAAATAGCGTAACATCCAGTCCTTTTTCAACCATTCCTTCCGCAATATTTGAAGCTACTTGCTCCCAGGGTCCATATTTCCGTGGCGGAGTCCGCCATGCTATGGATGATAGTATTGCAATTTTCATATTTTTGGTATTAAAATTAATTAACTTTCCTGTCGTGGATTATTCAAACAATGATCCACCAGTTCATCTAATTTTGCAGTACCTACACACATCACTTTATCTGCCCCACCCCAGTATATTTTAATACTTCCATCATCTTCCGGAACAGCACCACATGAAAAAACCACATTATGCACGTATCCGGTAATTTCATAAATTTCTTCGGGTTGAAGAATCCAGTCATCGCCAATGGCAATTATTTTGGATGGATCATCTAGATCATGCAGTGCCACACCTAATCGGTAAACACTCCCGTCCATGGTCGAAAAAACACCATGATAAATACTTAACCATCCGCGGGAAGTTTTTATCGGTGGCGCTCCGGGGCCTATTTTCATCTCATCCCAATGATATGGTGCTGGTTTCATAATTAATTTCGATTCGCCCCAATACTTAAGATCAGGAGAGTATGATATCCAAATCGACCAGGGACATATTTCGGAATGAGGACGATCAAGCCTTGCGTATAAACCTCCTATTTTTTCAGGAAAGATAACCACATTCCGGTAGTCTGCTTCTGTAATTAATGAAAATCGTTTAATCGATTTAAAATTCTTTGTTTTGGCAAGTCCTATGCGCACACCATGCTTTGAATAGGCACTATAGGTAATCAGGTATTCTCCATCTATCAAAACAATTCGAGGATCTTCGATTCCATGAGCTTCATATTCTTTAAATACGCCCTGAGTTGCCGGCACCATAAATGGTTTATCATTCACCTTAAAATGATAACCATCATCACTTTCTGCCAGCCCAAGTATGCTTCTTCCGTTCATTTTATGCGAGCGGAATAACATCACATACTTTCCGTTGTGCTTTACAACCGCAGCGTTATGAACTGTAGCAACTGGATATGGAACATCATCTTTTGTAAGAATGGGATTATTTTTATATCTGTGTATTAACATACTTGTTGATCTTACTAGTTAAGGATGATGTATTAACTTATCTCTGTTTTATGAAATTCTTCATAAGCCTGAAGCACTGTTAAATGAGAAATTAAATAAGCAAGAGAACTTTCTGCTCCCTGGTTGCGATTTATTCCATAACTTTCAAATCCGTCACAGCAGCCTTTGGTTTCATAATCATACAAACTCATTCTCAAATCATTTTCTCCCAAAAACCATAAAAATGAGGTATACAATTTATTGATATATTCTTTATTTTTGGTTAGATGGTATGCCTGGTGAAACATTAACACCATAGCCATGGCATCAACAGGCTGTTGTGCAAAAACTGATCGTTCTTGGTCTTTATAGTACCATTTTTCATTTCCAATAATTGATAAATAATTTTCTTTAAGCGTATTTTCAGTAATAAAATTCATTGACTCTATGGCTACCTGTGTAATTTTTTCGTTGTTCAGAATCTCTGCAGCATGCAAAAGAGCTAAAGGCAAAATACCATTATCATATGCTAACAATGATTCAAACCATTTCCAGTTATCCGTTTGATTCATCTCATAATGCTTAACTAAAGTATTGGCCATATTTTGTAACATCTCTGTCATTGAGTTGTCCGATGGATTGCTTTTCAGGTAGTAACTAATTCCTATCATCGTATTGGCTATACTCCGTATTGATTTTAGTTTTTCAAAATTTGGAACAGCCTTAAAAAATATCACTTTTCCGGTTTGGTAGTATGCATCGTTAGGGGCATTTGCCAACAGGTAGCCTAATGCCCAAATAGTACGTCCAAAAGAATCTTCAGAACCCACTTCGTCTAAAAAATTTCGACTAAAGCTCAGAAAATTCTTAAAAGTACCATCCGAATTCTGCATATAATGAATATAACTTAAATAAATAGGCAATAACTCAAGCGCCCGAATATTTTTAGTTTGTTTGTATGTCATCAGCACCATGAGCAATGCCCGTGCATTATCATCCAGGCAATACCCTTCCTTTAAATTGGGAATACCAAATTTTGCATGCTGAATTATACCGGTATCATCTGTTAACCGGTTAATATGAACGAGTGAAAATTCTGGTAATATTAACAGATCCATTTCTGGTTCATCTTTTTTAACTTTTTGAAGGCCTTCTTGTAAAATTTTCTTTGCAAGATTATTATACCTGTCGCCTGTTTTTGGCCAGGTAATTTTGCGGCCAAATTCAGAGGCTTTGCTTTTCATCTCATTAAGCATTTTCGGATTATTGAACAATTCAAGCAATAAAGATGATAATCCATCAACATCATTAAAATCAAATAACCTTCCCCTTCCATCGGCTAATAATTCTGAAGCATGCCAGTACGGAGTTGAAATAACAGCAGAGCCAATTCCAACGGCATAAGAAAGTGTTCCGCTGGTAATTTGTGCCTCGTTCAAATAAGGAGTAATGTATAAATCCGAAGCATACAAATATTTAAATAACTGTTGTTCATCGACAAAATTATTGAGGAAAAGAACATGTTCTTCAAGGTTGAGATTCTTGACCAGGCGCATTAAAAAAATTCGGTATTCTTCGCCTGATTGTCTGAGAACATTAGGATGAGTTTTCCCTAAAACAATATAAATAACATCCGGATACTTTTCAACAACTTTAGGTAACGCCTTAATAACGGTTTCAATTCCTTTATTACGGCCTACAAATCCAAATGTTAGCATCACTTTTTTATTTTCAATCTTAAGCTCTTTTTTAGATTTTTCGGGATTAAAATGAATATCTGGCACACCATGTTCGATAAGGGCTATTTTATTGTCAAGAACATCATAAATATCCACCAGGAATTCAATGGCTTTATGGCTCATTACCACAACCTTATCTGCCATTTTACAAATTTCCTGCAAAACAGCTTTTTCATTGTAAGATGGTGTTTTAAGTACAGTATGCAGTGTAACAACAAGAGGAATATCAATACGGTGTAACAAAGGAAGAATATACATTCCGCTTTGCCCGCCAAAAATACCGAATTCATGTTGTAATATACAAATTTCGGCACTGCTTAAATTAATAAACTTTGCTGCTTTAAGATAATCTCTTTGATGCTCTTGCCTGATCTTAAATTTCACCTCTTCCGGATACTGGTAAGTAAGTTCATTATCGTTGAGTGCAACGATATAGCTTTCTTTCTTATCAGCATTACTGTTGACTGTCATCGATTTGAATAGGTTGTTGGTAAATGTACCAATACCACATTCTCTGGGTGGATATGTGCCTATAAAAGCTAATTTCATAATTTAAAGGTTTTAAATAAAAAGTACATTCAAAACAGTATTTAAACTGTTTTGAATGTTAAACTATAAGGAGCTGTCAAAAAAGTGTATTAGTTGTTCATATTTCAACGAGTCTGCCCGTCCGACAGGCGGGCTCAATGTGACAACTGATTAATAATCAAAATGTCACACTGTGCTTGTCAAAGTATATACATTGAAAAAAACTTTTTTGGACAGCCTCCTTCATTAAATTTCACTGGCTCTTTTTTTATCTTCACGTTTTGCAGCTTTTGCTGCACGTTTTTCTTTCAGATTTTTAACCGGAGCCTTTTTACTATTTTTCCTACTTTCCTTCTCTTTTGACATT
>Ga0209942_1001150_pt1 | contig 14860 bp, 14 predicted proteins | sample SalPonR1_A_D2_MG_FD_185695 | JGI IMG/M metagenome (GOLD analysis project Ga0209942, IMG submission 185695) | Salt pond soil microbial communities from South San Francisco under conditions of wetland restoration - Salt Pond MetaG R1_A_D2_MG... ... | reverse complement strand
TTTCATGGCCCCCTTATTGGCAGCTTCCATGATTCCGGGTCCGCCGCCTGTTATCACTCCAAACCCGTTTTTTGATATCAATTCTGCAGTTTTCATTGCCCGTTCATAATTGGGGTCTCCGGGTTTACTCCGGGATGAACCGAAAATTGATACACAGGGACCAATACGGAAAAGTTTATCATAACCATCTACAAATTCCCCCATAATTTTAAAAACGCTCCACAAATCATGGCTATTTCCCTGGTCAAAATTCTGAGGGGCTTTTTGAAAGTCCATTTCTTCTGGTGATTTTAACATAATATTTTTTTTAGCTAATTATTTTTTATTTGCAAGAGCAAAGGAAATTGTCATGCCGGCTGACCGTCCATCTATCAAATCAGGGCGTACGGAGGCCGTTGCTGAGAGATCATCCGATACATCAAATGATTTCATATGTGCAAATACATATGCATCCAATACATTCAATCCGTACGCTAAACCTATAATTACATAGGCAAAATCGCGCTGGTTACGAAAACTGTTGCGTTGTGTTCGAAGTTGTTCCTCGTTCAATCCAACAAGCCTTGGCGGTGTTTCACCAAACCGAAAATCGGAATCCTCTCCTCTTGAACTGTTAAAAAAAGCAGCCCGGTAATCATGATACTGTTTGGTTAGAAAGCGTGTATAAAGTACAGAGCCGGTTAACAAGCCGTAAACAATAGGCACTTTCCATGCCTGGCCGTTTGCAATTTGTCCCCACCCGGGAATCATAACAGATTTCAGTAAAACAGAACCCGGGTTTGGAAATTCTTCCTCTGCCTGCGATTCCTGAAGAAGAGCATTTGTCTTGCGGAACTTATTTTGCTCTGCACTCAAATGTCTGCTTCGCAGCATTGAAAGATCATTTTCAATAAATTCAGCCTGGGCAACGGTTTCAACCGGTATAATGAGTAATAGCAGGAGGGGCAATATATTTTTAAACGTTATCAAATATCTGAAGGAGTCTGTCGAGTTCATCATCTGAATAAAATTCAATCCGGATTTCTCCGCCTTTTCCTTTCTGCCTGATATTAACTTTGGTACTGAACTTCTGCCGCAATCTGCCGGTTATCTCATCAATAAACGGATCCGGTGCCTCTTCTCGTCTCTTTTTTTTCTTTTGTTCATTTTTTTTATCAATGGACCTTACAAGTTCTTCCACCTGGCGGACAGAAAGATCCTGCTCCAGGATTTTCTTCAATATCTTTTTCTTATCTCTCTCATCTTTAATGTTGATAAGAGCACGGGCATGGCCGGTAGTAATTTTCTCATCACGAAGTGCTGCCTGGATAAAATCGGGAAGCTGGAGAAGTCGCAGCATATTTGCAACTGTACTCCTGTTTTTGCCTATGCGGTCAGCCACCTGTGTTTGACTGTACTCACACTCCTCCATTAATCGCTGATAGCCTATAGCAATTTCAAGCGGATTGAGCTGTTCACGCTGAATATTTTCAATCAGGGCAAAAGCAATAATTTGTTCGTCATCTGCTTCCCGCACATATGCAGGGATCTCAGCGATTCCTGCAAGTTTGCTCGCCCTTAGTCTTCTCTCTCCGCTGATTAACTCAAAACGGCGCTCTCCCAAATACCTGACAGTAACCGGCTGAATAAGTCCATGGCTTTCTATTGATGAAGCCAGTTCCCGTAATGATTCTTCATTGAAATCTGAACGCGGCTGATGAGGGTTAGGACGAATATGATCTACAGGTATGCTTAAAACCTGGTTTACACGATCGGCGGGCTCAATGGGTATTGCCGTTTTTGTTTTACTCCCGGAAGAATCTTTGCTTTCTGATTCGTCTGAATACTCCGGGAAAAAAGCACCCAAACCACGGCCTAATACTTTTTTAGACATAATACTCTGTTATTTGGCAAGAACCGGGCTGTTTTTAAATAACTTCCGGTTTCTCTTAATTATTTCACGCGCAAGGGCAAGATAGTTCTTTGCTCCCACACTTGTCGATTCATACAAAAGTGCAGGTTTGCCAAAGCTCGGTGCTTCGGCGAGACGAACATTCCTGGCAATTACCGTTGAAAAAACACGATCATCGAAGTATTTTTTCACCTCTGCGGCTACCTGGTTTGATAACCTTGTTCTTGTGTCGTACATCGTTAGCACAACACCTTCAATTTCGAGCGCTGTATTGAGATGCTGCCGCACTATTTTGATAGTGTTTAAAAGTTGTCCCAAACCTTCCAGTGCAAAATACTCGCATTGAACAGGAATCAAAACTGAATTTGAAGCAGTAAGCGAATTGATAGTAAGCAGACCAAGTGAGGGCGGGCAATCAATAATGATAAAATCATATTTGGATCTGATTTGATCAATAGCCTTGTACAAAATGCGCTCTCTTTGATTCCTGTCCACCATCTCTATTTCTGCACCAACCAGATTTATATGTGATGGAACCAGGTCCAGAAATGGTAGTTCCGTCTCCAGAACAGCATCTTCTACTTCAACTCCTCCTACCATCACTTCATAAATAGAACTTGTTACATTTTTCGGTTCGATCCCGAGTCCGCTTGTGGAATTGCTTTGCGGATCGATGTCGATCAGCAATGTGGGATGTTCTATTGCTGCAAGACTCGCTGCTAAATTTATAGCTGTAGTTGTTTTGCCAACTCCGCCTTTCTGATTGGCTATGGAAATAACTTTACCCATTCACTGATATTAGCCTGTTGATGTTTTTGTTTGATTAGAATATAACCCGCCCGCTAAAGCGAACCAAAATTAGTTATTCACATAAATAACTTCTTGTTGATATCTGTAATTTGTTTTGCTGCAATATATTAAGCAATATTTGAATAAAACTGGAACAAGAAGTATTCCACAATTCGCACCAAATATCCGGATTTTGTTTAGTGAATTGCTAGTTCCGGGAACCGGTAAGCTGAAAATCTCTGGAAACACCAAAATTCTGCTGAAATCTGTCTACCGGAGTAAGTTTATGAAAAGTGTTATTAAATACAGACTCTTCAAGTTCGCCTGTCTGCCTGTTGTATAAATCATTCACATGAATGACATCGTTTTTATCAATCCAGGGGGATAACTGCTGCAGATCCTGCTTATCAGTGTTGAATTTAAGAATTGAAGAATTACCTCCTGACGCCTCTGAAACTATAGAATTTTTTTCCTGACTCCCTGTTGCATCAGACATATAAAAATATCCTCCCGATAAAACTGCTATTAGCAAAGATGCTGCTACTGAGAGGTAGATATATGCGTGCGTTCGATCTGATCTTTCATTTTTTTTTTCAAGAAAATTCAGAACCTTCCCAGAAATTTCGGGCGGCGGGTCAATCAGCGGAAGTTTTTCAAGTCGTTTCTGCGTTTCACGCATAGACTCAACCTCAATCATTAAATCCTCGTTCTCACTGATTTCCCTCTCAAAAATTACTTCTTCGGAAGGGTCTAATTCTCCATAAATGTATTTAACACCGAGTGTATCTTCTGTATTCATACTTTCTTTGATTCTTTGTCACTTTCTTCCTCAAACATCTTCCTCAGATTTATTAACGCATAACGCATGCGTCCTAGTGCCGTATTTATGGATACATCTGTTAATTCAGCAATTTCTTTAAATGGCATTTCGTAATAGTGCCTCAACATAACAACCGTCCTCTGTTCTTCCGGTAATTCAGAAATATGCCTAAGGAGGCTGGATGTTGATTCATCAATTTCAAGCTGTTCTTGCTGTCCAACAGAATCTTCATCCGGTAATCGGTCATAGAAATCCGTGTTTGATTCTTTGTCATAATTACTGCTAACGTCAACAAATCTTTTTTGTTTTCTTATATAATCAATTGTTGCGTTGTGAGCAATTCTCATAACCCAGGCAATCCATTTACCCTGCTCATTGTAGGTGTCATCCATCTTGGTGATAACCTTGGTGAACGTCTCCTGGAAAATATCATTGGTCACTTCACGGCTGTTCACCATACTGTAGATGTAAGAGTAGACTTTTGCCTGGTGCCTGTTCATCAATTCTCTGAAAGCAAGCTGGTCATTCTCTTTCCGATACTTGTGTACAAGCTCTCTGTCTTTTAATTGAGTGTAATTCTCTGGGATATGGTCGGCAATATTTAATTTCATAGTTATTTAAAATAAATGGTTTTCAGCAAATGTTCCACTGATTCTTTAACGGTATTATAGGGTCTAAAGTTCCTTTATATTACATTTCAGAAGTAATCAACACCCTTAAAAGATGTAAAATCACAATGCTGTTAACATTACTAATCTGATTTCACAATTTGCTGAAGATCACTTCTTTATTTAGTCTAATAAAAGAGTAGCACATTTGTTATCATCATTCTATCACATAAACATGCGATAAACCGGCTCACCTCTCGTTGAAATAATCATAAACGGCTTTTCCTTTTTTTTCTCCAACCACTGACTGGAGTTTCGTGAGGTCGGCTTTTTTGATCTTTTTTACGGAACCGAATTTTGTGAGCAGCCGCACAGAATTTTTGTCACCGATACCCGGAATATCGGCAAGTTCTGTTTTAAGCGTTCTTTGATTTCTCTTTTTTCGATGAAAGGTGATGGCAAAACGATGTGCTTCATCCCTCACTTTTTGTAAAAGTTTCAAAGACGATGATGTTTTGGGGATCATTATTGCATCCTGTTTTCCCGGCAAAAATACCTCCTCGAGTCTCTTTGCAAGCCCTGCGACGTCAAATTCATTGTCCATACCAATGTCACGTAATGCCTTCATCGCTGCATTAAGCTGTCCTTTACCTCCATCAACAAGTAAAAGATCCGGTATCTGCAGTTTTTGATTTTTAACTCTTTTATATCGCCTTCTGACCACCTCGTACATAGATGCAAAATCATCAGCCCCTTCAACGTCTTTTATATTAAAACGCTTGTACTCTGATTTCCTCGGCGATGCATCCACAAAGCAGACCATACTTGCCACCGGGTCACTTCCCTGTATGTTTGAGTTGTCAAAGCACTCTATGCGGCGGGGCAGTCTGTCCAGGCTCAGATACTCTTTCAGCTCCTTAACGGAATGCGGAATTCTCTCTTTTTCAGCTTTCTCTTTTTCAAACCTTCTTTCACCGAGAAGCAATTTAGCATTTGATTCAGCCATCTCAATTAAATGACGTTTTTCACCTATTTTCGGAGTGTGCAGGGGCACCTTCTTACCCCTCTGCTGCCACAGGTATTCGTTTAAGGGGTCCGGTTCTTCAAGATCATGGCTTGTATAAACTTCATCCGGGATTGCACCGGCATACTGCCCGGTGTAATAGTCTTCCATAAACGATTGCGTGATAGCTGAATCGGGCATATTATCAATATTTTTTATGAATCGGTGAAACCTCCCGATTAATTTACCCTCCCTGATTTTAAAGAGGACACCGCAAGCCTCTTTCATTTCCCTGTCGGCCTCCATGGCAAAAAGATCCCTGTTAACTTCTTTATCAGCAACAATTTTCATTTTCTGATTATATTTGTGAAGAGACTCATAGCTATCACGCAAGCGGGCAGCCTCTTCAAATGCAAGTGCATCCGATGCAATTTCCATTTCATCTTTCAGAAGCCTCATGAGGTGTTCCGTTTTTCCGTGAAGCATTTTTTCAACTTTATGCATTGTTTCACGATACCGTTCAATCTTCCAGTCGCCGGAACAGTTGTTGAGATAATCATCAAAACAGGAGTGCCATTTGGGCACACCTTTCGATTTATCTATGCTTTTTGCTGATACAGCACATGTACATAGCCCGAATGTTTTACGAATGGTTTCAAGCATCCGCCTCATATGCCCGACGTGGTCATAAGGACCAAAGTATTTACTTCCATCCCTGATTACAGTTCTTGTTGCAAATACTCTCGGACGGCTCTCATTGGTCATGCATATATAGGGGTACGATTTATCATCCCGGTACATAATATTATACCGCGGCTGATGCTTTTTTATGAGGTTGTTTTCCAGAATCAGTGCTTCTGCTTCAGAATCAGTTACAATAACTTCCAGATCCTCAATTTTGGAAATCATTAACCTGATCCTGCCGTCATGAGCCCGTGAACTCTGGAAGTAAGATCGTACCCGGTTACTCAGATTTTTTGCCTTTCCAACATAGAGCAGGTTTCCGCCGCCGTCTTTAAATTGATAGACGCCGGGCGCTGAAGGAAGTTGCTCAACCTTATCTTTTACTGAAATTGCCATCAACTTTTTTTAAAATTTCTATCGCTTTTGATACTAACAAAAATACAACTGTACGGAAGATAATAATTATTGTACATTTACTTGGTATAGGCCTTATATCAGGTCTATATATTGTTTATTTAAATTCTTTAAGTTAATGTACAGCAATTGAATAAAGATATTATATTTGAAGACAACCATCTCCTGGTTATCAATAAGCCTGCTGGTGCACTTTCTCAGCCGGATGGTTCTTCAGCGAAAGATGTACTTACATTTTATAAAAATTACCTGAAAAAAAGAGATAAAAAACCTGGCAATGTTTTTCTTGGACTTGTTCACAGACTCGACCGCCCTGTCGGCGGTGTACTGGTTCTTGCCAAAACATCCAAAGCTGCAGGCAGGCTGAGTGAACAAATCCGCAACAGGACAGTAAAAAAAACATACCTGGTTGTTGTGGAAGGTTACACACCGGTTAACGCACTACTCGAGGGTTATATTAAAAAAGACAGGAAATTGAATAAAGTGTCTGTAATCAATAAACCGGCACATGGCGCAAAAATTGCTCAATTAACGTATATCAAATTGGAATCTTATCAGAATCTTTCCCTTCTTGAGGTCGATTTACAAACAGGAAGACCACATCAAATCAGAGCTCAAATGGCTGATTCAGGGTATCCGGTATATGGCGATCAAAAGTATGGAAAGGCCGAAATAAACAAAAATCCGGCACTGTTCTCCCACATGTTTAACCTGGAGCATCCGACCCAAAAAACAAGAATGAATTTTAAAGCTCTCCCTCCTGCCGTTGAGCCCTGGACATTTTTCACCACTCTCCATCGGGAATGAAGTTTACTTTAACCCTTCTGACGATCAATGCTCAAAAGAGTAGTGGTTATTATTTTCATTTCTTTTAAATTTTACATCTCTCGAAAAAGGAACAGATCAGTGAACTATGTTGTTGATTGTATAAACTCAAAAAGTATCTTTTAAAACAGGTGGTTCTACTAATTAATGTCTGATTTAACAAAAGACGAAGCACTTAAAATTCTTACTCTCGTTATTGACGATGAGGCTTCACCACGTGAAGAGAGTGCATTTTTGAATTATATTGAGAGTGACCCTGAAATGAATGCACATTATAGAAGCTTACTGTCTGTTAAAAAAGTGCTGAAGGAAAAATACCAAAAACAAGAGGCGCCTTCTTCACTCAGGTACTTCGTTGTAAACAAAATCTACACGGATAAAGTATTATCCTCTGAATACTCTGCTAAACAAGGGCTATCATCCAATAACAGATCAGAGAATACGGATGGAATTAGCAGCAAAATGAAAACCCGGCAGAATATTACTGCTTATTTCAGATATATAAGTGCCGCTGCCGCAATACTGTTTTTTTCATTTTTAATTTTTGAGCTGCTCGACCGGTCAGGCGTTCCAGGTGAAAATATTCAGTATCAGCTGGAAGAGTATGCTTATAACCATTTTGAAAATCACAATGGCAGTTTTATAGAGCCTACATTTCGCACCGCTTCACTTACTACTGCCGAAAGCTATCTCAATGAATTTCACTCACTTAAAATGACTGTTCCGCCTGTCAGGAGTGCAGATTTCAGCGGAATTGTTGTATCAGAGTTTATCCCCGGTTATCAAACTCCTCTTTTTGAATACTACCAGGAAGAACTAAATCAATACATTTACATATTTGCATTTTACATACCCGATCTTGAGAATGTCAAAAACCTGGTACGTGATTCAATAGCCATCGAAAGTATAAACAGTGATACCGACTTCCACGTTACAGAAATTAGCGGGAAACATGTTGTTTCCTGGAAATGGGACGACAACTGGTATGCTGCCGTTTCAAATCACAACGGGTATGAACTGGCTTCAATCATTGAACCTTTGAATTATACAGTCGAATAACAAATAAATTGGGCAGCATTAAGAAAACCGGCTGGATGTACCATTTATTTACGACTGTAAACCGGAAATAAAAGCCCGGTTATAAAAAAGAGAAGACCGCCTAAAAGAAGAGCCTGGTATTGATTTTTGTAATCAGCAAATTCCTGTGTTGAAAACTCACCTTTTTCAAGATCTTCCAGTTTAGCGAAAAAAGGCTCAATCGTCTCCCCTGCTGAATTGATATCAAAATAACTCCCGCCGCCGTTCCTGGCTATATCCTGCATTGTTCCGGTTTCGAGTTGTGTATTGACAAGATTTCCGTCTGAATCTCTCACATATCCTGCCATGGTTGAAGATTCATCATCATACAGAGGAATCGGACCACCTTCGCGGGTACCAACTCCAACTGTAAATACGATTACCCCCTCATCAACCAAACGCTGCAAATCGTCAGAATAATCCGGCCCGTGATTCTCACCGTCAGCAATAAAGAGCAAAACATTCGCTGCATTGCTCTCTTCCTGTTCTTCGAGAGAATCAAATGCTTCGTAAGCTTTTTGGAAGGCTGAACTGAAATTAGTAGTGTTTGATGGCATCTGTCCCGTTTCTGCAATATCAAGGAACATGCGCAGTGCTGAGTAATCCATCGTCATAGGGCTCTGAATGAACGCCTCTCCGGTAAAAACCATCAGCCCCACCCTGTCTCCTCTCAATCTTTCGATGAGCCTTGAGATCTCAAATTTGGCTTTCTGAAGCCTGCTTGGCTTTACATCCTCCGCATTCATACTCCTGGAAAGGTCAAGCGCAATAAGCATGTTTACACCTCTACGCTGCACCTCACGAACTTCCGTTCCTATTTTAGGACCTGCCAGCGCAACAGTAAACAGAGCAAGTGCAATCAGAATCAAAATAGTGCGAATACGACTGCCAAGCTCCCAGTACCCTTTTCTTATTTTTTGAAAAAGCTGCCGGTCAAAAAATGAATGAACCCTTTGTCTCACCCTGTTATCAAAAAAATAGAAACCAACTGCGATGAGGGGAATGATTACCAGCAGCCAAAGAAATGTACTATTATGCCAGATCAAAAGATTTTGATTTTATATTATCAATTTGCGGGTAAAATATCGACGTGCTACATAAAATTAGCAACCGAAAAACGAATTTAATCAATATTTATTTTTTTAAAAGTTTGGCATTGTGCCTTTATACAACTGAAAAATGATGGTCGGGTTGCAATGCAAGTACTGTCTCAGTCATCAAATCAATCAGTGCATGAATATCATTTAGCGAGGCTGTCTCCACAGGAGAGTGCATGTATCTTAAAGGGAGTGAAATTAATGCACTGGGAATACCTGTTTTTTGGAAAAATATACTGTCTGTATCTGTTCCGGTTCTCACACTTGTTGCTTCATGCTGGATCTCTATTTTTTTTGATTCAGCTACTTCTTCAATCAGAGATACAAGTCCCGGGTGGTTTGCACCGCCGTGCTGAACACTCGGCCCTTTGTCAAGTTTTACAAGGCCGTGTTCCTTCGCATCTATTCCGGGGGAGTCCGTAGCATGGGTTACATCTGTCACCAATGCAGCATCCGGCATATGCCGGTAGCTCATCATTCGCGCGCCGAAACCGCCCACTTCTTCCTGAACAGAGTTTAACGCAATCACATTAACTTTCAATTTTTCTCTTTGATCTTTCAGCTTCCTCAGTACCTGGGCGATCATAAATCCGCCTATGCGATTATCCAGTGCCCTTGCCGTTATTCGCTCATCGTTCAGATAATCTACATCTTCTGCATAAATAACGGGATCTCCTACCTGCACAAGCTCCATTGCTTCTTCGCGGGTAGACACACCAATATCAACAAAAATATCCTTCCATGATGGCTGCTTACCGCCGCCGTTTTTCGTGTCCTGAAGATGAATGGCAGTATTACCCGTTACGCCTGTTACCCTCCCGCACTTATTATAGATTAAAACTCTCTTCGCTTTTGCAATGGTTGAATCGCTTCCGCCAAGTTTGTTCAGGTAGATAAAACCATCATCAGTTATATGCTGTACAACCATACCTATCTCATCTGCATGTGCCTCAAGCATAATTGTCATGACATCGTTGTTTGTCTCGAGTGAAGCAGTAGCTGAACCATACGAATCTGAAGTAACCTTATCAGCATGCTCCCTTACGTACTCCATCCAAACCTTCTGACCTTCAGATTCATAGCCGGTAGGGCTTGGGGTTATCAGTAACTCTTCAAGAAATTTTTCGGTTTTTTTATCAAACATATCTTCTGTTACGTATTTGTTGAGATTCAGGTTCAAATATAACGAATAGCAGTGTCAATAAAGAAGTGTGAAAGAACTCTTAAAATTTTTACCATAAACTTCTGTTTAAAAAGTATCTTACCACTCATAATAAAAACGGACTGATATCAATGAAAAATCCCGGATATAATAGCGAGCTGTTTCCTCACTGGTGTAATCTGCAAGTTCGATACAGGGACCTGGATACTCTAAATCATGTTAACAATGCAATTTTTAATACATTTTTTGAAGAGGCCCGGATCCGTTTTATTCAGAAAATTCCTGAATTTCAGCAATCCATGAAAGAAGGAAACAGCTTCGTGTTGGTAAATCTTGAAGTGAAGTATATAAAGCCGATATTTTATCCATCTGAAATTCTTGCAGGAACAGGTATTGAAAGTTACGGAAACAGCAGTATAAACGGTTTCCAGGCGATCTATGATAAGGATACCAAAGAGCTGAAAGCTACTGCCAAATCTACCGGGGTCTGGTATAGCATAAATCAAAAAAGGCCCGTAAAACTTCCCTTGCTGCCTTATAAAAACAAATTCCTGGTCAAAACTTTTGAATAAACTGAAATGGACAAAAGCACACAGTATAAAATATTCAACGATCCTGTTCACGGCTTTATCACTATACCAAAGGGGATCATTCTCAAATTAATTGATCATCCGTACGTGCAGCGTCTGCGCAGAATACGTCAGCTTGGACTTGGTTACCTCGTTTTCCCAGCTGCTGAACATTCGCGTTTCTCACATGCAATCGGAACTCTCGAGCTGGGCCAGCGGGTTCTCAACAACCTTCGCGAAAAAGACACAACCATCAGTGATGCAGAGTATGAAGGTACTCTTATCGCACTGCTTTTGCATGATGTGGGCCACGGACCTCTTTCACACACTCTTGAACACTCACTGATTCATGATTTTAATCATGAAAAAATGAGCCTGAAGATTATGAAAGAGCTCAATAAAGAGTTTGACGGTGCACTGGATATTGCGATTAAAATATTTACCAATCAGTATCCCAAAAAGTTTTTACATCAGCTGGTTTCATCACAGCTCGACATTGACAGGCTGGATTACCTGAAAAGGGACAGTTTTTTTACAGGAGTAACAGAGGGTTCTGTCGGTATCAATCGGATTTTAAAAACGATGCGCGTCTTTAATGGCAATATTGTGATTGAAAAAAAAGGAATTTATGCAATTGAGAACTACATCCTGTCGCGCCGGTTAATGTACATGCAGGTATATCTGCATAAAACTGTGTTAAGTGCGGATGTACTGCTAAAAAAGATAATTGAGCGGGTTAAATTTCTGATGGATAGAAATATACCCGTTACCCATCCGTCTGATGCACTAAGAGAATTATTTCAAAACAAACCCACAACTACCAAAACTATAAGTTCAAAACTTGTAGAGACATACACCGACCTCGATGACCACGATATATTTATCAGTTTGAAATACTGGAAGAAAGAAAAGGATCCTGTTCTTTCAGATCTTTGTAACAGATTTTTAAACAGATCCCTGTTCAGAACTACGTTTTTAAATAAACATACCGACAAAAATATAAAAAAGGATGTGGCAAAGAGAACTGCCGACTATCTAAAAGAAAAAGGATTTCCTTTCGACAAAGAATCTGTTTCCTTTTATTTTCACTATGATGAAAGTTTCAGTGAAGCCTACAAATTTAAAAATGAGTCCATCTGGATCCTTGAAGACGGAGAAAGAGCGATAGAGTTTTCAAAGGCGGCAGACACAAAACATATCATAGCACTCACAAAACCGGTGGTAAAGCCATATGTAGTGCATCTTAAAGAGATAGAGAACAGTAAAGCTTTAAAATCGGTTACATCTTAATAGAATGGCCGGTTAGTTAATCTGTTCAGATCTGTCGGGCATCAGCAGCCGTGATATACAGAAACCCTGTGAATCATATCCAGTAGCTCTTCTTCGCGAAACGGTTTTTGAAGAAACCCATCGAATCCTTTTTCGAGCAGCCTGTCTCTGTTGTTTTTTCTGCTATTTGCGGTTACTGCGATTATTGGAATAGTTGAAAATTGATTATCCAGCGACCGTATGTACTCAAAAGCTTCGACACCATCCATAACGGGCATTGAAATGTCCATACAAATCAGATCAGGCTTGCAGCGCTGCATGGTTTCGATAGCTTCTTTGCCATTTGAAGCCTCACATACCTCTATTTTGTTTCGCTCGAGCATAATTTTGAGAAGAGTACGATTAAAAGAGACGTCATCAACCACCATTATTTTATTTATATCTTCATTCTTCTCTTTCTTTCTGCCGCTTGCAGGAGTGTCGTGACTCTCTTCCTGCAGCAGATCTTTAAAAACAGACTGGAGATCTCTCGATTTGTTTGTGATTATTTCAAGCTTTTTCCGCTGCTCTTCGGTAAGATTTGTATCACTGCTGAGAATCTCACTATACCCAAGAATCAGATTTAACGGGGTGTTCAGATCATGAGAAAGATGATCAATCTTTGCCGTTTTTTCAGATACGGAGATACGTTCTGTTTTTTTAATCTCTTTAAATATTAACAAGCGCCCCAGGAGTTTGCCATGATCATCCGTAATAGAGTGTATTTCCATATGTCGGGACTTTTCTGCCCCGTCTTTCATAACTTTCACTTCACCGTTACGGTTCATTGTCAGTCTTTTTTGAATCGAAAGAGGCAGGGGAGTATCATCAACTATTTTACCTTCAATATCTTTGGATTTGACACTGAAAAGCTCTAAAAAATGCTCATTTGCAAATTTTATCCTGTCATCTGTGTCAATAGCAGCAATAGCATCATCTGTTTTCGTAGCAATCGAATGCAGGTACATGTTCTGCTCAAAAGTAGTAAGCTCAAAACCGTCATCCGAATGGCGGGTTTTGATAAAAAGATATACAGCAAGCGACAAAACCACCAAAAGTGTTATAAAATAGATTTGATTCGCAATACCGTAAAACCAAACCTCATTTAAAAAAATCGGGCTGTATGAAAGAAATTCTGATATCAATGATTTATATAATTTAACCTAAGCTTTATTAAGCCTAATGTAATTTGTTTATTACCTTTTACTCCATTAATGTTTTTTAACATTGCCGGTTTTGGTGATTTTTTATATAAATCAATAAAATAAAACTCTATATAAAAGCATATTAGAATCTTATTAAAACAATAGACATTTTAAAATATTCGAAACGAATATTTTATTTGAAGGAGTGTGTAAGAATCTTTCTCTCTGGTAAGCCTGAGAGAAATAAAATCATTTTAACTTTTTTTCCGCTTATATTTCACAAATGATAACTCCTCATGATCCTCTCTCCACACCTCCTTCCATTTATCTCCGATATCATTCCTGTATTCAGGGAAAAAGGTATCACCATCATAGGCTTGATGGATTTCTGTGATTATTAACTCATCAGCCAGGTGTATGGTTTGCCTGTAAATCTCTCCTCCCCCAATAATATAGATTTCATCTTCGTCTTTTAAATAATGAAAAGCTTTTTCAATAGAATCAAAAGTTTTGACATGTTTATAATTCCTGGATTTACTTAAAACAATATTCTCCCTGTCTGGCAAGGGCTTTTCATTTAACTCTTCAAATACACCTCTTCCCATAACAATTGGGTGCCCGGTTGTTGTTTTCTTAAAGAATTGCAGATCTTTTTTGAAATACCAGGGCAGTTCGCCATTTGAACCTATCACCAGGTTTGGATCGTGTGCTGCGATCAGAATAATTTCCATTTATACAGCCACTTCAAATTTTATAGCCGGCTGAGGATCATACCCTTCCAGCTTAAAATCGTCAAAATTCAGATCGTCGATCTCCTTTCTGGCGATTTTCAGTTTTGGAAGTTTACCCGGTTTCCGTTTCAGTTGCTCTTTCAGTCCATCTATATGATTCACGTAAATATGGGCGTCAACAATTGTGTGAGCAAACATACCCGGTTCAAGATCCGTAATTTTAGCAATGGCCATCGTCAGTGCAGAATAACACGCCAGGTTAAAGGGAATTCCTAACGCCACATCACCGGATCTCTGGGTCAAATGACAATTCAGCTTCCCATTCGAGACGTTAAAAATGTACATCACATGACATGGCGGCAGTGCCATCTCCGACAATAACCCGGGATGCCAGGCAGAAACCACAATTCTTCGGCTGTTTGGGTTTGTTTTCAGCATATCAATCGCACGCTGAACCTGGTCGAACTCTTCATATCTCCACGAAACCGATTCTTTTTCTTCGTTTGACATATATGAGTTTCCTTTTTCACTCTTCAGATAGGGATATCGACGCCATAATACCGGGTAAATGGGTCCAACATATCCGTCATCATCTGCCCACGCATCCCAAATGTGGCAATTTTTTTCATCACGAAGCCATTTAATATGATCTTCACCCCTTAAATACCACAATAATTCAAGAATCACAGACCGGAAATAGACCTTTTTTGTAGTTAACAGAGGAAACCCTTTCGATA
>Ga0209942_1001149_pt1 | contig 14860 bp, 10 predicted proteins | sample SalPonR1_A_D2_MG_FD_185695 | JGI IMG/M metagenome (GOLD analysis project Ga0209942, IMG submission 185695) | Salt pond soil microbial communities from South San Francisco under conditions of wetland restoration - Salt Pond MetaG R1_A_D2_MG... ... | reverse complement strand
AAGATGCTAAGGTTAAAGAAGAAAACTCTAAAGTAACTGTGGAAATATCTGGAGAAGTTGAGTTTTCAGACTTTTATGACGGCGAAGAAAAAGAAGAAGAATATCTAGAAAATTTTCTTCAGGATTGGGATTTAACCAAAGAAGAAATAGAAAAATATTCTAAAACATACGAGCAAGAAAAATTAGAAGAGATAAATATTTCAATAATGACAACATCGAAAAAAGACGAAAGAAGAACTAGTGATGAAGTGATGAGAAACCCTATAATAAAAAAAATGGAAAGTGAAAAAGGAATCTGGTTTAGAGAAAAGAATTTAATAGCCAAGGCAATTTTTCAAGATCAAGTAGATGAAAAATTTCCTGAAAGGGCAGTAAATTTAAAAAAATCTGGAGAAGAGATAGTTATGAAGATATTAGATAATGAAATAATAATCAGAAAGTATTATCTTCATGATATAGTCTTTGAAATTCAAAATGACACTGTAACAATGATAAGAAAAGAGAAGTACTTTGATGAAACTGTAGAAGAATTAAAGCCTTCAGAAGAAATGAGTAATATAGAAAATCTACCTATCCTGTTTGTAAGATAGGTAGATTTTCTAAAATTTTTAAGGAGTGTTTCTATGTTAGATAAAGTTAAAAGAAACAGTACTAAGAATAAATGTATTTATTTCATGATGGATGTTTTCACAGCCCTATTTGTTTTTGTAAGTGCTCTTTTTGTTTCATATATAATAAAAATCTTTATATAAGAATAATTTTAGTGATAAACCAATTTAAAGAAAGGAAGAAAAAAATGAAATATAAAAAAATAATTGTTTTATTTTTAGCCTTCATACTTATCTTTTCACAGATCAGTGCTTATGCTATTACTTCCAAAGATGTTAAAAAACAAATAGAAGATAATTATAAAATATCAATAAGAATTCCTGATAAAGCTTTAAATGAAACAAGTGAAGAAGACATGCTTTTCTTCTATAAATCTTTACAAGCATCGCTTAGAAATATTGGTGAAGATTTTTTAAAAGAACTAATTCAAAATTATAAATCAAGAGGTATAGATACAGAAGTATATTTTGACTTTATGTACTGGGGATATAAGTTAACAGGTGATTTTAGACAAGAAAATAGCAAAGTTGTTATAACAATGAATCCTCCACCACCAAAAACAAGGAACTTTGTCTTAACCCATGTTCTAGCTCACGAGTTCGGCCATATGCTCAATGTAGACCTTGACTATAAGCTTGGATATGATAATGTAAAAAAGGCATGGGATAATATTGAAATATCAGATGAAGCAACAGGATATGTCAGCGACTATGCAATGGAATCCTACAGAGAAGATTTTGCAGAAGTATTTTCCCATATAAGTGCTCCTTTAAAAAAGAATAGACAGATAACCTTTTTACTTAAAAATCCTGATTCAGCTGTAGAAGAAAAGATTGATTATATGGATAAGTTGTTAAAAAACAATTACGGTAGCTACAAGGGTTTAGAATCTGTTGGATTTTTCAAACCTAAAGGTCCATCAAATTGGTCTAAAGAAGTAATAGAAACTCTTATTGAAAAAGAAGAACTTCCTGGATATTATGAGTATAAGTACCAGGGTAATATAAGCAGGGTAGAATTTTGCGAATTAGTTATTCGAATGATATTAGATGAATACGGTTCGGGAAATAATCTAGAAGATTTTGATGATTACAAATTCAAACATGATAAGTTTTATGATATTTCAATATATAACAAAGTATCATACTTCCAAGTATATTCAGTTTATAAAGCTTACAACTTTGGCATTATAAATGGGAAATCAGAAAACTATTTTCATCCACATGAAAATATAACCAGAGAAGAAGCTGCTATAATATTAAAAAATACTTTAGAATACTTAAGTGATGAAAAGTTTCAAAAACAAGAATTGAAATTTGAAGACGATGAAGATATTTCATCCTGGGCATATGATGCTGTAGAATTTGTTAACTCTGCAAATATTATGAAGGGTATGGATAACGGTAAATTTGAACCTAAAGGCAACTTTACATACGAACAAACTTATACTACTATAGATAGGATAAAAAGTTTTTATAAGTAGTTATTTCTAGCTGTGATAATGTTAAATCTCGGACGTCGTATATAATTCTTCCAAAGTAAATAGTTTTTATGTAAAAAAAATCTACCATTGCTTTAAAGATTCTATTAGACGATTATTGTAATCTATGGCAAAGTTAGTACTTTCTTTAAAATATTTGATTCTTTCTTCTGAAACTATTAATTCTATATCATAACTTTCTTTTAATAATCTGTTCTGAAAATTAAGTGTTTGAATTATTAAGTTTTCAAAGTTATCTTTAAAATTGAAATTAGAAATTCTGTTTAACAAAACAATTCTGTGATCTGTTAAGAGTTGTTTGTTTTTCTTATCATAATAAAAAATTTTCCCTGTTCCATTTTTGAAAATTGAGCAATTAGATTTCACATATTCGTTTTTATAATAGTAGTCTTCCTTTGAGATATGATTGCATATCATTGGTTGATATAATTCAATACCATTAATAAAGTGATTACGCCTAATTAATGGAACTATTTTTCTCTTAATTCCTTTTTTAAGTTTTACATATACTTTATCTGAAAAATTATTCTCTATCTGATATATTTTTTGGGGATAGGGAAACCCAATTCTTCTTGAAAATAAAAATTCTTTAGAAACATTGAAAAACAAATAATTATTAATCCTAATTAGAAAACATGAAGGTTGCATTTGAAAAGCTAGATTATCTACGCCAAAAAAATTTATACCTTTATTTAAGCTATTTACTTTATATATAATAATCATTCTGTCAGATTGACCTAAGCGATTTTTAATATGAAATCTGGGCATAATACTCAATGGATTTTCATTTAACGAATAGAACAAAAGCCATAAACCTATTCTAACTTTATCAAACCAATCTAATAAAACATTAGTTTCAATAAAATTTTTTTCTAAAAGTTTTAAAAAAATAGGTTTAGTTTGGGCTTCTAATTCGCTAAATTTATCATTACATTTTTTACAAGCAGGGAATGTAAGGCTATTAAAAGAGAAAGATCTAATTTTCTTTTTTTTGCGATCTACTCCTACATTTATATTACGATTAAAGTCTCCGGTATACTTTATTAACCATTGCGGGATTATGTGCTCTTTAGTTTTATCTACTGGTTTCTCGCCACAAAAAACACAAAATCTATCCATAAAAATCCTCCATAAATTTAATATTTTAATTTAAAATATTTAGAACTATCGATTTTTTTTGTGTACATCGATTTAGAAATAATAATTCTATCTCTATATTTATCTATTAGATCATATATCTCTGAATAGAAGGGTCCCAATAATTCATTGGACAACTTCCTTATAAATATATAAGAAATTATTCCATCATAAATTGATATATTCCTTTCTCTGTTAGGATCCATATTAACAGTATGCTTAGCCCTATTATATATTGTTATGAAATCTTTAATGTTTTCATTAATATCAATATCTTTTATTTCGGACTTAAAGTAGCTATGATATAAAGTTCCAAGAGTCTTTCTATTAATTTTTTTTAATCTATTTATAATTTTTTTGGTTAAAATAAACTTCATTACAATTTCAAGATGCAAACCTAAATCATCAAGTATATATCTTCCATTCGGATAACTATGCATTTCAAACTCGCTTCTGGCATATTGCAGAGGTCTAAAAAGTTCTCTTCCTACCCCTTTTGCTATAGGAGCTGGACCTTTTGGATCTGGTGAAAAGCTGTACCCTCCGATTTCTCCTATTTCAGCATCAAATTTCCAAAAAAAATCAATAAATTCATCGTAATTATAATCCACTAAGTTAATTAACTTAAAAATTTTTTCTTTTTCATCCTCATCAAAATTATTATAAATTCTATAACTTTGTTTTAGTATTTCATTACTTTTAATAATATCCATTTTATACCTTCTGTTCGACTTATTATTCTAAATTAAAAATTAACCCTATAACCAATCATAAACAAGGCGGTTTCTAAGGCTCTTAGTTGAAACTTTTCATCAACCTTATTGAATTTCGAGTCCGTAGTACTTAATATTTCTCTTAGTAACCAATTAGCTTTAATATTATTTTCAGTATGACGTTTCTGGTTATTTCCTAACTCTGAGAACTTATACTTATTATTCCCAGGATTACGCCTATTTTCTTTTACCCCTTTATATTGATATTCTCTTCCTCTACCCCATGCAAAAGATAATTCTTCAGGAACTTCATCTAATAATTTGTCTTCACAAAATTTTCTAACTAAATATCCTAAAGCTGAACCTACACGTCCATCATATATAATAAAATCATCCATACAAAAGGAGTATATCTTTGAGAATCCGGAATTCATAAAAATTTCATCTGAATAATATTCTGAAAGTGCTTTGTTGCTCTTAAATGTGTTTATTACATTTTCAAAATAATTAACTATATCATCATCTAATTTGTCTATTTTATTACTGTTGTTATTAGATACACCACCCCATTTTAATATTGAAAAACAGAGCTCTTTACAGCGATGATTGTTCTGTCTAGCTATACTTGTCTTTAGTCCTTCTGATAGCTTCTCAATAAAATACATACTATCATAAAAAGATCTTCCTTCAATAGTCTCTCCACTTAAGGGATCTTCAGTCTTAAAATTCCAATAATAGTTCTCAAATGCTGAGTATATAGAGTTGAAATAATAATCACCAGATGGTTTTTTCATATGATACTCATGAATAAATGAGTCAGGTTTATCTAATCTTACTGAAATCCAATCTATAAAATTAATTACTGCTGCTGAAGATAAAAATTCATTTCTATACATAGCTTTCCTCTCAAAATATATTCATTATAATAATATCAAAATATTTTTTATATTACAATTTTTGCAATAATAATATTTAAATAACAATTATATGTTTTTATTTAAATATTATTATCTTGTTTTATTTCTTATAAATTCCCCCCTAAAAGTTGTATTACTCTTAGGGGGATTTTATTATTGAAATTATTTACATTTTCCTTCTTACCATAAAAAGTCTGTTATTAAACATCTTTCTTTAATCTCTTCATAAGCATTTTCTAAATCTTTAAAAACATTCATTTCATAATGCTTATAATTTAAATATTCATCTACCAAGTTAACTTTTTGTACTTCTACACTATCTCTAACCGTATTATTAAGTAAAATGTATCTTTTTTCTTTTGAATTTTTTTTAATATCGTTCTTCATATCCTCATGGAATCTTGATCCTACTTTTACTTTGTTAAGTAATACATGAACATTATTATTAGGATTAATTTTCTTAATATGTTCTGTTTTATTAGCAGTAAAATTTAAACCATTTTTATTTGGACATGTAACTAAAACAGTATTTCTTGCTGAGTTATAAAGATCTGTTATAAGTGGACTATCAAAATCGTCTAAATCAATTAGAACATGAATAAAATCTTTGCTTAATGATTCTATTTTTTTCTTCAGAATAGACATTTTATTAACATCAAAGTATTCTTCTGGACTTAAGCATATGTTTAAATTACTAAATCCCTTGGCATAGTAAGTAAAGTTTGTCACTCCCAGGGAGTCTTCAAAAAAAGACTTTTTATGAACAAAATTCTTGTCATTACTGATATCCCCGTTTAATACTTTTTTTGCATTTAGAATAGATACTTTAAGTATTCTAGGGTCTCTATAATATGATGTTAAATAAAAAGCAAAGAAATTGACAAAAAAAGTGCTTCCATTGCTATTATTCGATATAAAAATCATTATATTTTCGATACCTTTCCCCATTGTTTTTCACCTCCTTTATTATTTATTAGTTTATTATATGCATCTTATTATTTTTATATTCCTAAATATTAAAATGAAATGCTATTACTTTAAGTATCTTTTTAATAAATTTGATTTTATTAAAAATAATGTTTTTCATATTGTTTTTCATTACTAAAGTTATCTAAAATCTTAACATCTATTTACCAGCAATTTTCAAAATTAATAAATAATACAAGAAAAAAGCCTAATAATGTCTATATAGACATTATTGTATCTTTGAAAAATAATGGAATATTTTTTTATATAAATGCATATAAAAACCTAAAGATAAAATAAACAAAAAAATATCTATCCCTTTAAATGTTGAATTTTCAATCTTAACTCTAGTTCACCTATATAATATTTGTATTATCAAAAATAGTCATAAAAAAAATAGTGATAATGTCAAAAATAACTCCATTGATAATCTTTTAAATATTTTAATAAAATATTTTTTTACACAAAAATAATGCTCTTAATAGTCCAATAAAGTTTAATCATGTTGATATCAAGTTTATTAATAATTAATTCCCTAATTTTAATATCTACTTTATTAAGCCTTTATAACTGATATAAACACACAAAAAGTTGATAAAGGTTTAAATCTGAACGCTTGTTAATTTCTTCTAAAATCATGGAATATTTTTCAAACTAAATGCATATAATAAAATAATGAATTAACTTGAAACTAATAATGTTGATAACAACTTTATTAATAATTAATTCCCTAATTTCAATATCTACTTTATTAAGCATTTATTACAGATATGAACACACAAAAAGTTGATAAAGGTTTAAATTTCAACACTTGTAAAATTTCTTGTAAAAGCATGGAATATTATTTATGCAAAATGCATATAATAAAATAATGGATAAACTAAAAACTAATAATGTTGGTAGTGACATCTATAAAAATCTAAAAATATTAATAGATGTCAGTAGTATCATTATTAGAATTCTAAGAAAATAACGTTAATTGGATAATGAGATCAAATAAAGAGACTTCCTAAACTCCAACTAACAAGAAAAGATCATAGGAGGTCAAAAAAATGAATGAAAATAATAATGGATATACAGAATTTTCAAATGAATTACTCGAAAGAATTGCAGGAACTAATTTTAATGGTATTCAAACAAGAATACTAATGGCTATTGTCAGACAAACTGATGGATTTCATGTAGATGATAATTGGATGTCAACTGAAACATTGATGAAAATCTTGAGAGCCTCTAGGACAGCTATTAAAAAGAATTTAAATATTCTTATTGATTCTAATATAGTAATTGTAACCAAAAACTATACGAGAACTACCAGTAGAAAGCTAAAAATTAATGAAAATTATAGCCAGTGGAAAAATTTTAATGTGCCCTGTAAAGAAGATATCGTACTCTCAAAGAAATATAGAATGAGAAGCAGATTAGACAATGAAATTAACTCCGAATCAAATTTAGAAAATGATATTCTAAATAATCAAAATAATAGTGACTCTCATGAGGGTAACAATCGTGACCCTCACAAAGATAAATATTCTAGCCCTCATAAGAGTAGGAGTAATGTACCTCATGAAGAAAGTGTATGTTACCCCAATAAAGAAAAGAAAAGAAATAATAAAAAAGAAAAAGAAATAAATGATTTTTTTGAAGAAATTTGGAACCTATTACCAAGAAAAGATTATAAGACCAGGGTTAAATATGATCAGAGAAAAATGCTTTATGAAGCTTACGGAAAAGAAATATTGTTAAAAGCAGCTGAAGATTTTTGTGAAGATATGAAAAAAATAAAAGATGAAGAATATATAACTCAAGCTTCTAACTTCTTTAATAAAAAAGCAGTTGAATATGCAAACAAAATTGTTGAAGAAGAAAAAAATAGAATTATACCTAAAGGAGAGTGTGAATACTATGATTAAAATATAGAAGATTAAAATAATAAAAAAGATACGCTACTGATGAAAAACAACCTATAATAAAAAAATGAAAAGGAGATAAAAAAGCTTATGAATATACAAGAAATTAAAGAAAAAGTAGGTCAGGAAGCAGAGAGAATAATTTCAAGAGATTATAGCTTAGAGAAGAAAGGAAAAATGCATAGATGTCCTAACAATACCGAACATAAAAATGGCGATCTTCACCCAAGCATGTCTTGGAATCCTGAAGCACTTCATTTTTATTGCTTTACATGTGGAAAGAAGATTGACATCTATGATTACTACAGGGAATACTTAAATCTAAATCATAAAGAAATAGAAGCAAAGTTAAACCAAAAACCAATAAATAAAACAAAAAGAAAGGAAAATAATATGTCAGTTAAAAATAATTTATTAGAGAAGGATTTAAATCCACTTAATACAAACCAAAAAAATTATCTTGAATCCAGAGGAATAAGTAAGGAAACTTATGAGAATTTTAGGTTGAAAATGATTAAAGGAAATATTGCATTACCATATTATTGTAATGGTAAAGTTGAGGGTATAAAAATAAAAAATTTAAAGGATAAGAAACCTAAGTATTTCTCTGTACCTGGATCACAGTTCGGGTTTTTTAACAAAAATAATATTAATGAAGATGAAAATTCAGTTTTAATTATAACTGAAGGAGAAATTGATTGTATGACTTTATATCAATGTGGATATAGTAATGTTGTTTCAATTGGTACGGGAGCTAATGCTTTAAACAAGTTACTTACTAAAGAGAAAGATTTTTTAGAAGGATTTAAAAATATCCTTTTAGTAAGTGATAATGATAAAGCAGGAAATAAAATGGATAGATATTTTTTAGAGAGATTAAATTCAAAGGTGATGATTCCTGATAAAAATTTATATGATAATTGCAAAGACATAAATGAACTTTACATGTTAAGAGGAAAGAGTTATGTAGATAAACTTATAAAAAGTGCTTCAAGAAAACTAGAAGGTCTAAGAGATTTAGATAAAGAACCTTATAAAGGATTAAATACACAAGGGAATTTTATACCAACAGGCATATTTTCCATAGATGAAGCTATAAACGAATTAGCTCCAGGTTTTGTTACATTAGTAACAGGTAGAAGTAACGGTGGCAAGACTACTCTTGTAAGACAAATTACCACTAATGCAATTGATAATGATAATAGGGTTCTTTACGTATCCGGAGAAGGTTCAGATGAAATGTTTTTAAATAAACTTTACGAGAATGTTATAGGAAGTAATATCAAGTATTATGATGAGGTTAAAGTGAACAGAAAAATTCATAAGGAACCAAAACCTAATATACTTAAAAAACTTCAAAAATGGCATAAAAATAAGTTGTTTATTTTTAATAAAGGCTTATCAAGCCTCAAAACAACTGATGAACTATTTAATATGCTAAGTACTGAAGTACAAATTAATAATCATAATCTTATTGTAATTGACAACCTTATGAGCATTTTACACGTAGCCAGAGCTGATGAAAAACTTGAAGCACAAGCTGATTTTGTACAAAGATGTTGTGATTTATCCAAAGCAGAAGGAATACACATCATACTTGTTCTTCATCCAAATAAATCCATTAGTAAGGGTCAGAAAATGGAATTTGAAGCAATAAGTGGTACTTCGGATATCTACAATAAAGCAGATATAATAATCGCTGTAACAAGGTTCTATGATGATAAAAATATCACCTACGGAATAGATGGTGAATTAGAAGTATTAAAAAACAGAGATTATACAGAAAACCCCTGTGTTAAAGTACATTTCAATAAAGAGAATACAAATTACTATGAGATAGATAATGAAGGGAAGTTTAAAGTAAAAATAATAAAGGGAATTGAAGATATAGATTAAGGTCAAGTTCTATTTAACATAAAGATTAGTTTTTACTGAGAGTTCCGTGATAATTATTCACTAAGAATATAAGTACTAGGTTTATAAATACACCTAGTACTTATGTTTTTACAAAATTACAAATTTCATAACAATTTTAGTAGATTTATTGTTTAAAAAGTTAAATTTCTAATTCTTTTTCTAACCATTCTTTAAAATTATCTGAATCTAGATTTATAATATCTTTGTAAATTTCCTCAATATTTTTAGGTATATAAATAGGTAAATATTTAAGAAAAGCATTTTTATAAATCAAGAATCCATTTGCTTTTGGAACAGATATTTTCCTATATATTTTACTTATAATATCTGAATTAAGGTATTTAGTGATGTATTTTTCGTATCTTTTATGTTTGTCTTTTAATTCTGATCCACATGCACTGTCAGAGTAAAAACATCTATTACATAGAACAAAATCATTTTTATCGCTTATTTCAGAAAAAACTATTTTTCTATTTAAAAAATGCTGTTTTTTTCTAGGATTCCAAAGTTCAAACCATTTCTTATTACTCCTTCTAAAATAATCTCTATTCAATAAAGTATCTTTAGATTCTAATAAGTAGGCATACAAATTAGGATTTTCTTTCATTAATCGTTCTTCTTCAATAAGAATATTTTTCCCTTTTTTGTCAATATCATATGGATAAAAAACAAATTCATTAGAAAACCTCAATTCTCCATTTTTTATATTTTTCCCTTTATATACAGGTTCTAAAAAATTGTAATTCATTTTTTTCTTTTCTATGATGTTTTTAGATATTATGTAAACAGAATTATTACCAGTAACAATACCTTGAGAAATAGATTCTGTTATAGAACCAAAGGTATGTATGCTTCTTGATTTGATTTTATTTAAAATTTTAATTTCTTTAGAGTCTTCTAATAACCAAACAGGTTCATTTAATGATTCTTGATTTATTTGATGAAATTTATTTTTTTTAAGATCTTCATCAAATATTTTAATATTATTATTTTTATTTTTTTTGTTCTTTTCAAAACCAAAAATACATGTATATGTTGTAGCTGAATCAAAAACTTGACTATCACTGAAATCAGATATCATTTTAATAGATGTGTTATTTAATATATATTTTCTAATATTTCTACCATAATTTCTTTTATAAAAATATGATGGACAAATAAAAGATACAAATCCATTTCTTCTTAGAATTTCTATTCCTTTTTCTATAAATAAAACATAAAAATCATATTTACCTTTAGCAGAGTAAAACCTATCTTTATAATATTCCTTATTCTGTACATTATGAAACCCAATGTAAGGAGGGTTACCAATTACAATATCAAAACCACCTTTTTCTTTGAAAACCTTTGCAAATTCTAGCTCCCAAATAAAATAAGGTTTTATATTCTTTTTAAGAGATTCTTCATATTTTTCTAAACTTTTTTTATTATTATCTTTACTTAATTTATATCTTATTAAGTCATCTCTTATTTTATCTATTCTCTTCATTAAATCAACTTTATTCTTATCATTATCTTCTTCAAAATATCTATCTTGAAGTTTAAACATCTTATTCAACATATCATCAGAATGATTCATTAATAAATTAAGTTGTATATTATTAGATAAGAAATCTGAATCATTGTTTTTAAGATTATCATTAGATTTAAAGAGTATTGATTTATCAAACAATCTAGTTCCTTCGAAATCATCAATCAAACTATCACCCACATGAATATTCATATCTAGATTCGGAAGAGGGTGTGGTTCTGCATTTCTATTATCAATTTCTTGATCAACCACTAATGATAACCATATTCTCAATTTAGTAATATCAGCTGCACTAGGTTCAATATCAACTGCAAATATACAATTTTTAATAGTATCTAGTTTCATATTATATTCAGAACGCCTATTTCTAATAAAATTCTCGCCAAATCTTTCCTCAAAACCCCTTTCTTTATCTTTTCTAATTATATATTCTGTTATGTTATTACGAGCTTTAACAATTTCATTTAACATTCCTAATATAAAAGCTCCAGATCCAACAGCTGGATCAGCTATTCTTATTTTTTTTAAAGCTTCATCGATTTCTGCAATTTTATCAAAAATTGATTGTTTTATTTTTTTATTCATATTAAATGCTATATTATGTTTAACCACTCTTCTACTATCTTCATCTTTTATTAAATCACCATACAAAATAAACTCTTTAATATCTTCATAGAGTACCCCTGTTTCATTAACTAAATGATTAATTAAACTCTCCTGACACATAAAGTGTACTATCCTTCTCGGTGTATAGAAAGCACCTTTTGATTTCCTATCACTTATATCTAGTAAGTTTTCAAATATTTTACCTAACATTTCTGGATCAATAGCAACTTCTTTCTCAAGAGGCTCATCTTCATTCATGGTAAAATTAAATCTATCAAAAATATCTAAAATTCCATCAGCTTCTCTTCCTTTCTTCGTTTTATTTGAAAATAATTTATTAGGAATTTCAAAATTAACATCTTGCCAATGATAACCTTCTATTGGTTCAAATAATCCACCATTAAGAAACGGTATTTTACAATTAAACAACTTGAAATAATGATTTTTTCTTTTTGCATTTAATGCTGAATAGAATAAAGGTTCTAAATAATCATTGTAAAAATTTTTATTGCTATTCTCTGAAGAATTAAAAATTTTTTTTACAAAAGTTTTATTACCACTTCCCCAAGGCATATCATATTCTGTGCTTAAAAAACAATCTGATAACAGTTCGGCTTCATGTTCATTCAACAAATTTAAATTTTTTGCTGATAAAGTTGCATATTCTTTAGAATTCTTTTTAAAAACTCGTTTTAATATTTTTTTATGTGCTTTATCCTGGTTATCATATAATTTTTTAAATTTATCTATGGAAATAGCATGGCTTTTAGGCATTATTCTAACACCTAGCCAACCTTTCTTTTGTATAAAATATAAAAATGTTAACTGACCCATTAGTTTTTTAGCGAATTGTTCTGAAAATTTATCTATCTTAAATCCCAATTTTTTTGTTTCCATAATAAATGATTCATCATTTTCTAAATATTCCTTTAAATCCAAATATTTTTCTTTGTATTGCTGGAAAAAATCTTTTGTAACTTTTTCTACACTAAAAGCACTTTCAATTTCATCTAATGTAGGGTTATGTTTATCATCTTCAAAAATTGGTAATAACTGCTCTAATGCTGTATGTTTTGGTTCATTTTCCCCTACTAAATAAGAAAATCTTCTAGCAGGAGTCAATTCTAACTCAATACCCTTCTCTGAAAAAGAATAATCAAGTCTAACAAATGACAATCTCCAAGTTGTCTCACCTTCGTTAAAAAATGCAACAATAGCCGCTTCTAAATTGTTAATATCTAAAATCTTTGAGATAAAATTTCTTTGCATACTTCTAGCTCTATCTATGCTCGAATTTCTTTTTAATTCTACTGCTAATACCTTTATTTTGTTTTCTTCATTATCAATATAATCTGCAATAGTATGATAAGCATCTACATAATCTGCATATTCTCTCCATATCTGTGTTCTTCTAAAAGCATTTAGCATCTCTGGTTCATTAAAAAATTCTCTTGTGAATTTTTTAAACCGTTCAACATCAAATTCTTCTTCAAAGGTTTCCTTTAATACCCTAATCTTTGCTTTATTCATATTATTAATTCTCTCCCTTTAAATATAAAGATAATATTACTTTCATATCACCTGATAAATCTATCTTTTTATTATTTTTTCTTACTTCAAAATATTTATCAGGTACAAGTTCTTTAATTATATATAAAATTTTAACTGGTTCAGTTAAACCTTTGCTTTGTTTAATTATTCTTTTGGTTATACTTGCTGGAATATTTCCTTCTTCCCACATAGTTTTTAACTTATTTATTAAAATATCTTCTTTATCTGTGAAATGTTTGCACTTTGATATAGCCTTTAGCATTTTTATCACTTTTGCATCATTTCCTTTTTTAGTAGTTTTATCTATTATTATATCTTTTTCTTCTTTAAGACATATTTCAAATCCTAATTTATTTAGTTCTAAATGTTGGAAATATTTTTTTGGTATTTTGGCTTTCTTAACATTTTTATCAACTTCTAAATAATTCATTGCTTGTAGAAAGAAAATTTCATTTGAATCTTTTTCATCTGCAATAAAAAACTTTTTCAATCCACCTTTCCTAACAAAAGTAAGAGTTTTATCACTTAATAATTTTTTATTGTTTCTACCACTTTTTGCTTTCCTAGGTAGGGTTTTAATTTTTTGATAAAGTTCTTCATTTTCATCTCTTACTTGACGAATGATATTCAGATATTTCAACTCAGATACTTCATCATTATCATCTGATTCTAATGCCTCTTTACTATTTAATTTCCTGTATAGATTATGAGAAGAAACTTCTTCGTCTTCTGAAAGGTATTTAAAATCTTCTCCTAAGGTATCATGGAATGCTTGTATCTTCGAGATGATATTTTCTTCTAGAGGTAAATGAGCATTGGACTGAGCAGCTGGAAAGAAGTTGTAAACATAAATATTATTGTATTCCGTTCCTACCCTGTTAATACGCCCTATTCTCTGCATTATTTTTGTTGGATTCCAGGGTAAATCGTAATTTATTATGACATTGCTTCTATGAAGATTTATTCCTTCTGCCAAAACATCAGTTGTTACTAAGAAGTCAATATTGTTTTTCTTTTCATATAAAAAATCAGGATTATAATTTGCTTCAATTTCCTTTCTAACTTCATTAGACCCTTGTCCACTATATACTAATACTTTATCAGTATATTCGTCTTCTAGGTAAGAACCAATATATTCCGCCGTTTCCCTTGATTCAGTGAATATAATTATTTTTTTCCCTGAGATATTTTTATTTGATTTAAGCTCTAACAAGAATTGATCTTTTTTAGGATCTCTTTTAATTTCTTTCCATTCATTTTCAAGTTCTCTTAATATTTTTAAATCATGCCTTATAGCAGGAATAAATTCTTCTTTAAAAGAATTTAAAGGGTAATACTGAACAACCTCATCTTCAACAAGTTCCATCAACTTATCATCATCTCCACCGTCTAAAAGGTCGTATACATCAATTTCCTTGCTTATATACACATCTCCATCTAAACACATTTCTAAGAATTTTTCATAAGATTCTATAAATCTTTTTAAAGTCTTTTTAAAAGCC
>Ga0209942_1001148_pt1 | contig 14867 bp, 11 predicted proteins | sample SalPonR1_A_D2_MG_FD_185695 | JGI IMG/M metagenome (GOLD analysis project Ga0209942, IMG submission 185695) | Salt pond soil microbial communities from South San Francisco under conditions of wetland restoration - Salt Pond MetaG R1_A_D2_MG... ... | reverse complement strand
AATTTTTCTATTTGCGGTTTATAACTTTCTGGATCTTCATCAACCTTTTTTGTAGCATCTGAATAAAGCTGTCATGCTCGTTCTCCAAAATTTTGTTCTGGAGTTTCTCATTGATAAAAACTTTGATAATACCAAATCCATTTGGCAACATGTGCTCAAATATCTCAAATATATGCTAAAGCATTTACATCATATCCAGCTCGTCTAAGACAAGATGAAACTGTCTCAGAAACCAAAGCATTTCTTAAATGTCATATATGAAAAGCTTTGTGTGTATTTGGTTGTCGTCATTCTAAAATTATTTCTTGGTTTTTTTTGTCTAATTTTCCAAAATTATTTTTGTCAGCATTTATCTGCTTAATAAGATCTTGTGATAAATCTTGTGAAGATAACAAATAATTTACATATGGTCCAACCGCTATAACTTTTTCATTATCTATTTGTGATACGAAGTCTTGAGCTATTTGATTTGGAGATTTTTTAAATTCTTTGGATAGCTTGAAACATGGAAATCACAAGTCTCCTTTTATGTTGTTTGGGACAATTTCAATATTGTTCAAAATATCTTCAATAGATATATTTAATTCTGTTTTTTGCAATAATTCAGCAAATTGCTTTTTGTAAGAATTGAGCATGTTGTTTTTTGATAATAAATTATATTATCTTTTTTAAGAAAATATATGTATTTTTCAACTGATTACTCTGTCATTGCGAGGTTTACTCGGCAGCATTGCCAAGAGATCGAAGCAATCTTATAGCACATCAAAACACTAGATTGCCACAATGCGTTCGCAATAACGGGTTTAAAGCAATGAGAGACTGTTGCAAAAAGAAAGGAAATATCTATAAAAATTTTGTATTTAATTTTTGATTTAAAAAATTATGTGATTAAAACAAGAACGAGAACAAAGATGATTTTTGTACCAATTTACAAATGAAAAACTTTTTGATGAATATGAAAAAGGATGAAAAAGCTTTTATATATGAATAGATCCTAGTGCCAACTCTTTACAATTGGGTAATCTTTGTGCTATGATGGCTGCAGTAAACTTAATGAAATATGGAAACAAGTGTTATTTCTTGGTATGAGGAGCTACTGGTATGATATGAGATCCAAGTGGTAAAGATGCTGAAAGAAATTTTTTGGATGAAGAAACCTTAAGACAAAATCAAAAAAACATATTTGATCAAATAGTGAAATTTTTGAGTAACTTAAAAGATAATTATGGCATTAATTTCGAATACGAAATGGTAAATAATTACGATTTTTATAAATGAATGTGATATTTAGACTTTTTGAGAGATGTAGGTAAATATATCACAGTAAATACTATGGCAGCAAAAGAATCCGTAAAAAAAAGATTGGAAGATCCTGATAAGTCTATTTCATATAGTGAATTTAGTTATATGCTTATACAAGGATATGATTTTATGCACCTATATGAAAATATGTGAATAGAATTACAGCTGTGATGATCTGATCAATGGGGAAATATAGTAACATGAATGGAACTAACCAGAAAAAAGCATAACAAAGAAATTTTTGGACTTACAATACCAATTATTACAGATAGTAGTGGTAAAAAATTTGGTAAATCAGAATGAAATGCTATATGGCTAGATCCAAACAAAAATAGTCCATATTTTGTATACCAATACTTTTTAAACACAAACGATGATGATATATCAAAATACATGAAAATATTAACACTAATGGATATATCTGAGATAGACAATATAGCAAATGAACACAAAAAAGATCCATGACAAAGATTGGGACAGAAAAAATTAGCTGAATATATAGTAGAATTAGTTTTTGGTAAAAAAGAAATAGAAAATGTTCATAAGATTACAGAAATATTGTTTAGCAAAGAAAACAAACTAAATTTATTAAAACAACTAAACAATGAAGAAAAAACAGCTCTAAAAGGTGCTACCGGTGGTGTAGAAATAGACAAAAATGAATGGAAAATATTGGAGCTTTGTACTTTGTCAGGATTAACTGAATCAAACTGAGAGGCAAAAAAGATGATACAATCTTGAGCATTATATTGCAATGAAGAAAAAATTGATGATGTACAAAAAATATTAACAAAAGAAAATGCTGTTAATTGAATATTTTTGTTGAGAAAAGGGAAAAAAGTTTATAAAACTATAATCTTAAAATAACACTACTCTCGTAAGGGACGTTCGCGAACGTCCCCTACAATAAAAATATGTTAAATAAAAAACTCGAACATAAAGTTCGAGTTTTTTTATCTTGTGTAAATATTTATTCTGTGATATCTCATGTAGAGTTTGTGTCTTCAACTACTTCTTCAACAATCTCCTCTACTTCAGGCTCAGTTATTTCTGACTCCACTACTTCAGGATACTCATATCACTCAATATAATCTCTAATATCTAAAGTATCATATAGTTCATTTCAAAATCAATCTTTTGCATAGATATCTACTATTCACGGCTCATTCATATTAAATTCTGCTATATTTTGTGCAAATGTTTTTAATGTTTTATCTCATTGTTTTATTGTACCTCAATTTACGCTAGACAACTTATCATTAAAGAAAATAATAACCCTGTATCTACCATCATTTTCTCTTACTGAAGTAATATCTTTGAGAACAAATGGTGCAACTGTATCGTTTGATACCAAAGATACATTTATTGATTTTCTATTGGAATATCACTCTGTATCAACTGCCAAAAGAGTTAATTCTCAATTTCAAAACTCATCTCACAAATCAGTAACCATTACATCTGTAATTTGATTTGAATCTCATCTATATTCCATAGAACCAATTACCCTGTCGTTTATACTTATGGAAACTCTACGAATATTGTTTGGAGCAGAAACACTAAATCGTACCATTGGTTTTGTGGAAATCTTTTGTCAGTCTTGTAAATTCTTTATATCAATATTTATATCTTCACTAATTTGAGGACTTCTATCTACACAATAATCTTGTGGCATAGCAAGAAGCATATTATCGTAATTAAAATTAACTTTACCAGAAAGTTCTGGATCAAAATCAGAAAGCAAATCAGGATTGGTAGATCGTTGCCATCGCATTGTTATTTCATTTAAATCCATATGGCCTGGCATAAAAGTAGTTGGTGAAATTATATATCACTTCTTTAATTCATCAGCTGGAGTGTATGGACTAGCAAGTCAATTACACGATCAATCAAACTCTACTGGTGTCATTCAAGGGTCATATTCCGTAGGTTGAGTATCTATATATCACATTGATTTTACTACAAATTCTCAAGGAGTTCATTCACCAGCTAATTTACCAGAAATTTTTGAAATATTTGATTCAGCTACTTCTACTGCTGACATTCATTCATCTGAAACTAAATTGTTGGCAACAAGAGTAGACCAAAATTCAGTCATTGCATCTGCATTTAAAAATCATCCATAAGCATTTCTATACATAGGAGATCCATCAGCATTTCATCATCGAAAAATAGCAACTTTTGATGGTGTGTATGTAGCTAATCGACCATCTCTAGCACGATCTCATTTTGGTGTTTTCATATTTGATGTACCTGACTTTAATCACATTTGTAATCAACGTACAGCATATTTTGCTACTCGTTCTGGTGGCATATTATCTGAGTTTGAAAGTATATTTCGTATTAGATACACAATTCATGGAGCAATAATTTGATCCTGTAGTTTTTCTTCCTTCTCATACAATAAAGATCAATCATGTGTTCTTACTTCTAATATCGGATTGATTTCTCAAGGTTTACCTGCACTTAGATGAGAATAGGCATTTGCTAGTTCTATCATAGGTACTTCTCAAGCACCAAAAGCCAATGGATATCAATAATCTCAATTTGGATCCAAAGATGTAAGACCAAGTTTTCTTAAAAAAGGTAAGGCTACATCTTGTCATCAAATTGCTGTAATCATTTTGGCAGCTGGCACATTTCTACTATATGCTAATGCTTTTTTTAATGGTATTATTCACAAAAACTTACCATCTGCATTATTTGGTCTATCTGGTCATATTTTAAAAGGAATATCATATATAGGAGTATCCAATGTTAATGGTAATATACTAAATCAAAGAGAATATATAAATGGCTTCATTGAAGATCAAACTTGCCTAGCATTTCTTATCATATCATTTTGTCATCATATATCTTCATTGAAATAATCTACTGATCAAATATAAGCCAAAACATCTCAATTTTGTGAATCCAGATATATCATAGCCTCATTTGTAGCTCAATACATATCTAAAGCATCTACATTGTTTTGTATTGATTGCTCTGCTATATCTTGTATGTCTAAATCTAGTGTAGTTTTAACCACTAATCAACCATTCATAAGTGTCTCTTCATCATATTGCTCTTCTAGCAACTCTGTAACTCGCATAACAAAATGTGGCGCCTCTATTGTAAAACCAGCACTTTTAAGTTTGATTATCATTCACTCCAACAAGGCTTCTTTAAGTTGTTCTTCTGTAATATATTCGTCTTGAAACATACGTGACAAAACTAAATCCTTTCTTCACACTGAATATTTTACATTATATTTGGTTCAATTTAAATACAACGAAAAATCAATTAATCAATTTAGATATTTACTAAAAGAAGAATACTCTTTTTTGTTTGAAAAATTTGATTTAGACATTATGGATTCAATCTTGTCAACAACTTCTGACTTTAATCATGTATTGGATAAAGAATACTCATTACCATCATTATCTGTTATTTTTAAATTTCAAATTGTTGCACTTCTTTTTGTGTATGGATTATATGCTGTTGGTCACTTTGGGATAGAAGCCAATATAGAAGATTCCAAAACAGTCAGATCTATAGCTGACTTTCCAAAATAAGTTTTAGATGCTGACTCTATTCAAAAAGCATTATTACCAAATGCGATCTTGTTAAGATATAATTCTAAAGTTAATTCTTTCTTTTGATGTTTCATTCTTTCTGAATCTAATTTTCATACACTATCTTTTATCATATCTTCTAAAACACTATCTAGTTTTTTTGTCAAAACCATCTCTTTAAGTTTTCTTTCAACTTTTCTATCTTGTGTTAAAAGTAAATTTCTTACTAACTGTTGCGTTATAGTAGATGCTCCTTGCATCCTACTAGAAGGTCTAATTATTTTACTAAAAACAGCTCTAAACAATCATATTGTATCCAATCAATTATGTTCTCGATAACGTTGATCTTCTACGGCAACAATAGCATTTATCATATTTTTATTTATTCAAGAATATTCTACATATTCTCTATTTTCAGAAAATAATTTATACAAAACATTGTCATTTCTATCTGTAATTACAGTAGCTTGTGAAAAAGTAATATCTCTTATTTGATTTATATCTGGTAAGTCTCATTTTATCCTTACTTGAAATAAAACAAAAAGAGCAATAAAAAAAACTCATGCAAAGATAATTCAAACCTGAAAAAGTTTTTTTCGTGAAAGTTTTCACCTTTTAGATTTTTTATAATTAGATGGAGAAATTAACTTATTAGACTTAGACTTATATTTTTTTGATTTAATTTTATATGATTTCATTAGTCTATTTATAATATAATAAAAAAAACAATATGTTATGTATATATAAATTATATACAAAAAAACAACAAAAAAATCCCAAACAGTAGGGATTTTTTATTTAAATTAGTTTTCGTTTTTAATTTGGTTGCCAAGGGGTTTTTGGCATATAAATATATCATCTAATGTTTGGATCATCCAGTCTTACTTTACGTCTTTGTACAACAAACTTTTTACTTCAGTTCATTTCTTCTATTACCATTGTTCAAGCACCTAAATTGTAACTAATAACTTTGGCTACATGTCATGCACTGGCAAATTGAGCTCATCATTTGTTGTATACAACTATAGATCAAACAATAGGATTACTACCTACAGAAAATCAAGCAGCTTTTGCATTATTATATCGTTGATTAGCATTTCATCCAAATGGTCTGGCCTGAGTATTTTCATCAATATATGGGAATATTTGAGGAGTAGTAACAGCCATATACCAAGTACAATGACCAGCATAAAATCTATTACTAATGTTTTTGTTAAACACCCAAGTAGACAAAATACTTGAACTAAAATAATTGTTGTTTATATTGACTGGATTGTTTACTACGTAAGAATTATTTTGAGATGTATTTTTTACAGAAGTTGGTTTAGTAATTGTTGGTTTGTATGTGATTGTAGTTTTGGGCTTATAAACAGGTTTTGGTCTTTCTAACAAACCAACATCATAAGCTGTTTCCAAATTTACAGGAATAAAAACCTCTTGACCATCTTGCAACATTTCTGTCTCATCTTGAATATAATTCAAGGTCATAAAATCTTCTATATCTAGATTATACCTATTGGCAAAAACCAAGACATTTTCTTTTTCTGCTATAGTATAAAGTAATCAATCATCTTCATCAGTAATGACTAATTTTTGATTTGGTCTTATAGGACCATTTATATCATTAGTTTTTTGTATATGTGATATTGTAGTACCAAAGCTACTAGCAATTTTTGAGAGGGTGTCTCAAGGTTGTACTACATAGTTAATAATTCATTCGTTGTTTTCTCAAAACTCAACACTAACCATGTCAAGGTTTATCAAAGCTCAGTTGTCATTGTTGGTTTGTGCAAAAGCCATAGTATTTACATATACCTGTTCATTACCTTTTTGGAATTTGTCAGCATAAACAATGACAAGAACAAATCAAAATAGCAAAGCTAATGTGATTGAAAACTTAATATAATTTAATCATTTATTTCTAAATGTCATATATAATATATATTATAAATGGCGGAGAGGGTGGGATTTGAACCCACGGTCCGCGTGAACGGACAACAGTTTTCAAGACTGCCGCATTCGACCACTCTGCCACCTCTCCACTAATTTTTTATTGTATTACACAGAGTATCTCTTTTGTCGAATTTTGTATCTAGTATAATAGATATTTCTAATTGATTTTCAAGTAATAAATATTAAAATAAATGTAGAATTAATAATGTATAATTGAGAATTAGAAACTACTATAATATAAATGTAAAAAGACATCATTCTCGCTGCATTTTAAAATTTGAAATAAATTTTAAAATATACAAGAGTAAATACTGGTGTTATTATAGTTTTAAAATTCGAGTATAATGAAGAGTTTTAAATTCTCTAATGCTATCGGTATAACTTACAATTTTTAATTTTTTACTATATATTGTGTCTGATTTATCAACTTTTTATCCCATACAAACAGGAGTAGACAACAAAATACTAAGAACCAAAAGCCAGGAAATATCCAATATAACTGAGGACTTAATAGATTTTGCTGGTGATCTTTTGGAATTAATGTACGAATATGATTGAGTTTGATTAGCCGCACCACAAATAGGTAAGAACATAAGAATGATTGCTGTTACAACCTGGAAACAAGGTAAAAAATGACAAGAATTAGCTAGCGAAGAAATAATGATAAATCCTATAATTATAGAAAAATCTGAAGAAATGGTAAAATCTGAAGAAGCATGTTTGTCAGTACCAAACGTAATTGGAACAGTTAAAAGATACAAAAACATTACCGTAAAATACAAAAACATTGAATGATTTAAGAAAAAAAAGAAGCTAAAAAACTACAATGCATTTATTGTACAACATGAAATAGATCATCTGGATTGAGTACTTTTTGTAGACAAACTAATAGACGAACCAAAAGAATCTTTTTAAGCTTGAAAAAGATCAATAAATATTTATTAGTACATACTGTAAGTTAAAATGGCACCGTGTCAGAGTGGTCTAATGGACGGGTCTGCAAAACCTTGGTTCGCGGGTTCGAATCCCGCCGGTGCCTCCACTCTATGAACCAAGAGTATTTATCAGTTCCGTTAAAGAGCAAATTTGCTCTTTTTTTTAAAAATTATCTTTCTACAGATTTTTTTACTCTATTCATGATAGAAAAACCTATTCATTGCTCTTCTAATTGTTCTACAAGTATTAAATCTATTCATTCTTTATCACAATCATAATAAATACTAAATAATTTTTGTGCACAAATGATTAAATCTTTTTTTGATCACCAAGAAATAATTTTTATATTTTTTGATAATTTATTTAATTTGTTTTTATTTTCTTTTATAGTTTCTTCTGTTAACATTATAGCTATCTTTTCATTGTCAATTTTTAGATAATTATCTATTTGATCTAATTTGTTTATAATTTGGATATGAGCATCGGGAGAATAGTGTTTGTACATATTTCATGGTGAAATATTTGATATTTTATCACTATACTCTACTAAAATATTTTTGTTGTTTTTAAATAAAGAATCTAAATCTTCTTTTGTAACAAATCATGGACGCATGATTGTAATTTTATAAAAAACAGAACAATCATCTTTTCAGATTGGGTTACAAGAAAAGCTCTCATCTACCTTTAAAACAGTAGATTCTATACCAACATGACAGTTTCATCAATCTATAATCAATGGTAAATTATCTAAAAAATAATCATGAACCATCTTTGCTGATGTCGAACTTGGTTTTGTAGAAATATTTGCACTAGGAGCAGCTATAGGAAGTTTACAATGATTGAGAAAATCTAAAGCTATCTTGTTTGATGGTATCCTAATACCAACATAAGAGTTGGAAGAAACCAATGATGGTATGTTTTGTTTTTTATTTAAAAGTATTGTAATAGGTCATGGCATTAATTCATCTATAATTTTTTTTTCAATAGGATTTGATATAATTCAATATTTTGTAATCTCTTTTTTGTCTCAGACATGAACTATAAGAGGATTTTTTGCTGGCCTATTTTTTAACTTGAAAATTTTTTCCAGTGCATCTTTGTCCAAAGCATTTGCTCATAGTCAATAAACTGTTTCTGTGGGAAAAGAAACAATATTGGAACTTTCTAAAAGTTTTTTTGCATATTTAAATGTATCTATATTGGGTTTTTTTATATTATTCATAACGTGGTTAAAAATCATTACTAACTTAAAAAACGAAAAACAAAAAGATATTTTTTGTTAAACAATAATTAAAATTATTTATTCTCTTTCAGAATTTCTTTCTTTAAAGCGTATAACAATTGGTGTTCAAACAAATCAAAAACTCTGACGAATAGTATTTTCTATCCATTTTTTAAATGCAAAATTTGCTCTATCTTTTTTGTTGACAAAAGCAACAAAGGTTGGTGCATTTATATCAACTTGTGTAATATAATATAATTTACAAATTTTATTTTTTGGAAATCTTGGTGGTCTTTTTATCATATCTTTTGATATTACTTTATTTAATTCATTTGTATCAATTCTTTTTGTAGCTTCAGCAAATATTTTTGAAACAACACCAAGCATATCCTTTACTCATTTTCATTCTTTGGCAACTATAGGTATTATTGGTATATATTTAGCATAATCTAGATGTGCTTGTACCTTTTTTTCTATAAATTTCTTTTGCTTTGAGTCTAATAAATCCATTTTGTTTACTACTACAGTTATTGGTAATGCTAAGTTATTTATTTCTGCCAACAAAGTCATATCTCTGTGAGTCACTCATTGTTCTGCGTCTATCATAAAAACAATAGCTGGTCTGGCATATTCTAGCATTCATTTTACTTTATCATAAGCTATTTTTTCAATACCGTGAATACTTCATTTTTTTCTAAGTCATACAGTATCATAAACCTTGTACCTTTTATTTTGAAATGTAAATTCTCAAGTAATATAATCACGCGTTGTTCAAAGATAATCCTCTACTTTTGATAATTCTTCTCAAACTAAAAGATTTAACAATGTAGACTTACCAACATTTGGTTTTCAAATTATTGCTATTCAAATAGGAGTCTCTTCTTTTCATTTGTCAAAATCCTGAATAGATTCTTTTCAATCAAAATAATCTTCTATAAAATCTGATAACTGTGATATGTTAAATTCTTTTTTTGCACTTATTCAAATAATATTCTCAATTCAAAAATCATAGTAATCTGATATTGCTAAATCCAACTCACCAGTATTATAATTGACGTCTAGTTTATTTACTACAAGAACAACATCTTTTCTTTTATTGGACTCCATAATATACGAATATATACGTTGTTCTTTGGCTGTAATTCAAATAGTATCATCTATAACAAACAAAATAAGATCTGATTCATCTATTATTTTTTTTATAAAAATTCGTTCTTGATCAAATTCTTCCAAACCAGGACTATCAGCAAATTTAACTTTACCAATTTTGTTTAATATTATTTCATGATATAAAATATCTACAGTTGTACCGGGTATATCGGTAACTATAGCTCTAAATTGTCATATCAATCTATTGAACAAAGTGGACTTTCCTACATTTGTTGCTCATACTAAACCTATTTGAAACATCAATACTAGTTCAAAGTTTATAAAGTTTATAAAGTTAAAAGAATGATAAGGATTGAATATAAAGTTAATATTGTAGACTTTAAACCTTTGACTTTTAACTTGACCAATCTTAGTTTTTCTGTACTAAAAGTAAATGGAAAATATTCTAAATTTATTTGTAAGGTACGCTACACCGCACTACTGCAGGGCGCATCACGAGCGTACCCTATGGGAAAGAAATAAAGGCCTTAATTTTCGATTGAAAAAAACATTCACAAACTTATCTATAATTAATGATTTAAATTGAAAATTTTTTTATGAGGATATTAATTGTGGGAGCATTGTTGATAGCTTATTGATTACTAGCAGTATATAGTGTAAGTATACACGAATCTTTTACACTTACTTTAAAAATATTCGAAGATCCTACAAATTATTTTTATTTTTTTAGGCATTTAAGAAATATAGCTATAGCTATTATAATGGCACTGATTGCGTACAGAATACCAATTAAATTTTTTAAAAAACACAAAAATATAGTAATAATATCTATTTTAATTTTTTTATTACAATTATTGGTATTTGTACCTGGAATATGAATATCTTTAAATGGTGCTAGATGATGGATAGATATACCATGAATTCCAAGTATTCAGCCGTCAGAATTCTTTAAATTATGATATGTAATTTTTATGGCTGCATGGCTTATCAGAAAGAAGAAATCAATAGACAACGATAACCAGTTTATTATATCATTTGTAGTTATAAATGCTTTGTTTTTGTTTATATTTTTGTTAATCCCAGATCTTGGTAGTGTATTGGTTATGTGAGCTGTATGACTGACGATGGCTTTATATGCTTGAATGGACTGGAAAAAAATAGTATGACTACTTTTTGCAGGTGTAGCATGAGTAGTTGTAGTATGAAGCATAGCCTGAATGATGAATGATAGGTTTGCTTATATACAAAAAAGAATGACTTATTTTATAAGTTCAAATACTGATGAAGAAAGCAGATGAATTGGTCGACAAAATGAACAAGCACTTACAGCAATATGATGATGATGATTTATGGGTAAATGATACTGAAAATGATTACAAAAATTTGGTTACATACCAGAAGCTCAATCAGATTTTATTTTTGCGGCATTTAGTGAAGAAATGTGATTTTTCTGAAACATAATATTGTTATGATTATATTTTTATCTAGTATATTATGTATTGATAAAATTAGTACATGTACGTGATGAATACAACAAAATGTTGGCAATATGAATATTATCCTTAATTATAATACAAGCATTTATAAATATGTGAGTAAATTTAAAAATATTACCAAATACCTGACTAACACTACCATTTATAAGTCATGGTGGTTCAGCTTTGATGGTAAATATGATTGAATTAATTCTACTTTATAAGATTATAGAGAATAAGTAGTCCCCCTTTAAAGGGGAAAGACCTCCCGCAGCATTGCGGGACGGGAAAGAGTTTTAGTAGGCAATATTACTAACTTAAAACCCACCACCAAGCACTAAAAACTTTAGTGCATTGGTCCCCCTCCCTTCAAAAGGGAGGTACAAAAATCTCTTTATTTAAGAATATTAAAAGTATGAAAATATCTATAGACAAAAACAACCTATTGGTAATAGAAAACCCAAATATACCCAAGACAAAAGAATACTGTCACAATGTAAGTGGATATGAATTTTGTGATTTTGATAAAGGCTTGATAATTTACCACAAAAAACAATTTAAAATAATTAATCTAAAAGATCTGTGAGAAAAAATGTGAGTAGTTATGGTTTGAGAAAAAGATGAAGAATTAAATAATTTGGAATTGGATATAAAAAGTGTAGAAAGTGCATTGAAACTATTTGAAGGTTTTGATGAAGAAACAGGCAATAAATACTATTTCCTATATAAATTCAAAGAATCAGAATTAGAATTATTGAATAAAAATTTGAATAAACTTGATGTAAAAACAGAGGTAAAAAAAACTGAAAAATGAATATGTTGTGATTATTTGGAAGAAGAATTAGAATACAATCCTGCAAGTTTTTTGTTTGGATTAACTTTGGTTTATGGTGATTTTATGATCAAAAATGGAGATTTAAAATCTCTAAAAATCCAACTACCACTCTTTGGTAAGTACAAAGAAAATACAGAAGTATTGGATGAAGTAATCGCTACCCTTTCAGATAATTGAATCTTTGTGAAAAAAAATATACAAGAAACAAATGATGGAATAGTATATCAAATAACAAGTTCAGATTATGAACTGTTGCAAATCTTTGCACGCTTCTATGAACCTATTGAAAAATGACTAAAAATCAGTAAACATACTGATACATTCAAGATTAAAGAAAAATTAGTTGAATTTTTAAATTCAAATAAAGATGTTCCAAAAGAATGAAAAGCTAAGGTATTAGAAGAAATTGAAAACTGAATGATAAAAATACTGGTGAAATAAAATAAATATGTCATTTCGACTGTAGCATAGCGAAATGGAGAAATCCCTCTAATTATTATCAAGAGATTTCTCGATTCATTTCATTCACTCGAAATGACAAAAAATACTTAGGGGCATGGCTCACGCAATTCTGCGGGGTAAATGTAATGGTAATCCCGCTATATTCGCGGGAGAACCACAACGGTCCTAGCCCCGCGAAGTAAAACGTAGCGGAGGTTCGGAACAAAATTTTAAATAAAAATATAATTTAATGTATTATGTTTATATCTTAAAATGAACTAAATATTATTGTGGATGCACCAAAAACTTAGAAAAGAGAGTAAAAGAACATCTAAATTGAGAAGTAAGAACAACAAAAATATTAAAAATTAATGAGCTAGTTTGATACCTTGAAGCAACAGATGAAAAAGAGTGATTTGAGCTAGAAAGAAGAATAAAAAAAAGTAAAAATATAAAAAAATGGATTAATAAATCATGATTTATCAAAGTTAATAAAATCTTAGTATAAAAACAACCCCGTTGTATGGGGCAAACACAAAGTTCCTAACCCTGTGAAGCAAAGCGTAACGGTGGTTCGGAAATATTATAGGGGCATGGTGTAGTGGTAACACAACGGTCTTCGGAACCGTCATCGGGGGTTCAAATCCCTCTGTCCCTGCCATAAAAACTATTCTAGCAGAAGCTAGGATTTTTTTGTTAAAAAATTTTTCTATACTTAATTATAAGCTCATCTAGATTCTCTACATCATCATCCTCTGCTCTCTTATTCCAATGCTCTTTATGACACTTTTCACATTCAAACAGAATTTTCATAGTTCAGTTGGCTAGAAAATATTGTCTAGGATACATTTTACCATGACAGCTAGTATTTCTATCTCAAGGAACATCTCCATCTACATGTAGTGAAGTGAAACAATGAGGACAATGATTTCTACACGTTTTTTGAGCTAAAGGTATTTCTTTTTTGCAATTGATGCATATAAATGTTTCGTTGATCTTTTTCATCTTAAATAATTTGATAAAAATATCTTGTCGTCCCCTTTTGAAGGGGAAGGACCTACGAAGTGGGAAGGGGTTTTAATAACCAATACTTCCAACTTAAAACCCACCACCACAAGTGGTCCCCCTCCCTTGAAAAGGGAGGTACTAAAAAGAAAAAAACTTAACTAAATGAATAGTCAAGTTTTATATTTTAGCAGTATCTTTTCAATTATTACTTGTCTTTCATATTATCTTTAACTTCTGTTGCTAATTTATTGATACTTTCTTCTATAACTGGTGTAAGAGTTTTCTCATTTTTGATGTCTTGTGCCAATTGTTTATACGAACTTTCCAACTTATCAAAAACTCTATCTTGGAATTCTAAAACTTCTTCTACTGCAAAGTCTGAGAAATATCATTTTGTACCAATATACAATATAACAGCTTGTTTTTCAAATGGTATCGGATGATTATCTGATTGTTTTAAAACCTCTGTCATTCTTTTTCCGTTCTCAATTACTTTTAATGTATCTGGATCTAAATCTGATGAAAATTGAGCAAATGCAGCAAGCTCTGCATAATTTGCTAACTCTAATTTAAGTGGTCCAGCAACTTTTTTCATGATTTTTGTTTGAGCTGCTCATCATACCCTAGATACTGATAATCAAACATCCATCGCAGGTCTATTTCCAGAATTGAATAATTCTGAATCTAAAAATATTTGTCCATCAGTAATAGAAATTACATTGGTAGGTATATATGCTCATATATCTCCAGCCTGTGTCTCGATAATTGGCAACGCTGTTAAGCTTCATCCACCATATTCTGGTGTAACTCTAGCAGCTCTTTCAAGCAATCTAGAATGAAGATAAAATACATCTCCAGGATAAGCTTCTCTACCAGGTGGTCTTCTCAAAAGTAGAGAAATCTCTCTATATGCTACAGCATGTTTTGAAAGATCATCATAGAATATTACAGCATCTTTGTCGTTGTACATAAATCGCTCTCCCATAGCACAACCAACATATGGTGCAAGATATTGCATCACTGCAGGATTGTTG
>Ga0209942_1001145_pt1 | contig 14900 bp, 10 predicted proteins | sample SalPonR1_A_D2_MG_FD_185695 | JGI IMG/M metagenome (GOLD analysis project Ga0209942, IMG submission 185695) | Salt pond soil microbial communities from South San Francisco under conditions of wetland restoration - Salt Pond MetaG R1_A_D2_MG... ... | reverse complement strand
TATTACCTTAAAATAGAAGGGTCAGACGCTAGAAACTACGAGAATATATTCATATCAGGACCGAGAACATCACTTCTTCACGGCATACCATCAGATAGGAAAATAAAAGAAGGAGACCTAGTATTAATGGACTTTGGTGCGGGATATAAGGGATACCTTTCGGATATGAGTAGAACTGTAGTAGTAGGGAAACCTACAGAAAAGCAAAAAGAAGTATTTGAAATTGCAAAGCAGTCTGAGCAAGATATGATAGATGAAGTAAAGGCAGGAGCTACTGGAATAGAACTATATGAAGCTTCCCTTAAAGCTATGAATGGAACAGAATACTTAGAATACAACTACTCTGGAGTAGGTCATGGAGTAGGTTTAGCAGTACACGAGAAACCATTTTTAGGACCAAAATCCAAATACACAATGGAAGTCAACAATATTATAACCCTAGAACCGGGAATATATATTCCAGGATGGGGAGGCATCAGACTAGAAGATCAAGTTTTAGTTACAGAATCAGGATGCGAATTACTTACTAAATCGTCCAGACAGTTCTTAGAACTTTGACATAAATTAAATCTTTAAAAATTAGAGGAGGAAACAATGAAAGGAAGAAAATTATTAGCATGGATGTTAATTATCATTTTAGCTTTTGGAGTAGTAGGTTGTACTACACCGGGAAGCGAAGAACCAGCTGAAGAGCCTGAAGAACAAGAAGGAGAAGAAGCAGAACAAGGTGAAGAACAAGCAGCTGAAGAGTCTAAAAAAATACTTAGATATTCACTTACAGCAGACGTACCAACATTAGACCAGCATTTGGCTAACTCAATACCATCTGCAACGGTAGGACATCAGATATTTGAAGGCCTTATCAGAACATATCAAGGTGAAGTAAGACCTGGTATAGCTGAAGATTGGGATGTATCAGATGATGGAACCACTTACACATTCTATCTAAGAGATACTCAGTGGAGCGATGGAGAACCTGTTACAGCTTACGACTTCGAATATAGTTTTAGAAGATTATTAGATCCTAAAACAGCAAGTGGTTATGCATTTATAGGTATGGCACTAAAAAATGCTGGTGATGTCAACAAAGGTGAAGTTCCAGTAGAAGATTTAGGAGTAACAGCAATAGATGAAAAAACTCTTGAAGTTGAACTTGAAAATCCTGCAGGATACTTTTTAAGCATGCTTTCAATGATGCAGTTTGCACCTACAAGAGAAGACTATGTGGAAGAATTTGGAAAAGACTATGCAGCAAATTCAGAAAACAACGTATATAATGGACCTTTTGTGGTAAAAGAATGGAGACATGAAGATAGACTAATTCTTGAAAAAAATCCTAATTACTGGGATGCAGACTCTATTAATTTAGACGAAGTACATATAATTATAGTACCAGATCAAATGACTGCCTTAGCAATGTTTGAAGATGGAGAATTAGATATGGTAGAAGTACCAGCAGAAGTTGTTTCCCAATATGAAGAAGATGTTGAATACTACTACAACGGAGCAAATGACTTTATAAAAATTCAAATGGACGGATCATCTCCACTTGAAAATAAAGACCTAAGATTAGCTCTAAACTATGCTTTAAACAGAAAAGAATTTATAATGTTATCAACTGGTGGACTTTACGATCCTAATCCAAGATATGTTCTACCTCAGGTTAATGGAGTAGAAGGAGAATTCGGAGACGAATATCCATACGAAGCATATCCTGTAGAAGGCGACATAGATACAGCACTTGAGCATTTAGATGCAGCAATGGAAGCTCTTGGAGTAGCAGAAGCATCTGATATAGAATTAGAACTACTTACTACAGATGTAGAAAGAACAAGAAAAGAAGCAGAAATTATTCAAGACGACTTGGAAAGCAAATTAGGTATTAATATAGATATAAGACAGGTACCTTATAAGCAGAGACTTGAAATGGAAGGTAATAAAGACTTTGAAATGGTTGTTACTGGATGGGCACCTGATTATTCAGATCCTATGACATACTTAGAACTTTGGACTACAGATTCTGGATACAACCACGGATCATATTCAAATAGTGAATACGATGCAAAGATAAAACTAGCAAGAACATCTACAGACCAACAAGAAAGAATGGATGCAATGTTTGAAGCTGAAAAAATATTACTTGAAGATGGAGCTATAATTCCACTTCAACTTAGAAGAATAGCAATGCTTACCAATCCTGATTTAGTAGGATTTGAAAGCTACTTTGTAGGATTAAGCTACGAATATACATATGCAGACTTTAAATAACAGACACTAGAAAGACACCGCCCATTATAGGGCGGAAAGTCTTTTCTTTTATCAGGAGGAGTTTATTTTGAAAAAATACATAATAAAAAGAGTATTTATATCTTTAATTACAATACTTGTACTGGTAAGTGTTGTTTTCGCATTAGTAAGACTTATGCCTGGAGATCCTTTTGCAAGTGAAAAACTAACCCCGGAGATAAGAGCAAACTTAGAACAATACTATGGCTTTGACAAGCCATTAATAGTACAATATTTTACATATCTTAAGAATCTAGTCACTGGTGATTTAGGATATTCTATGTTTTATCCTAATCTAAGAGTAAATGATATAATAGCAAGTGCATTTCCTTACTCCTTTGACCTAGGTATGAGAGCTTTAGCTATGGCTATATCCTTTGGACTAGTTCTTGGAATTGTAGCAGCCCTTAATAGAGGAAAGGTATTGGACTTTACCTGTGTACTTATAGCTATAATAGGAACCTCAATGCCGGACTTTATAATAGGAGCCATACTCCAGTTTTTCTTCGGCATAAAATGGGGACTCCTGCCAGTCGCTCAATATAAAGGTATATCCTATACTATACTACCATCAATAGCATTAGGATTCTACACATTAGCTCTAGTATCAAGAGTTATGAGAGCAAATATGATTGAAACCATACAGCAGGACTATATTAAAACAGCAAAATCAAAAGGAATATCAAAGCTTAGAGTAGTATTAAAGCACCAAATAAGAAATGCAATAATGCCGGTTATAACAATACTAGGACCTATAGTAGCGGCGCTGCTAACAGGTACATTCGTAATAGAATCAATATTTGCAATCCCTGGAATGGGAAGACACTACGTACAAAGCATTCAAAATTTAGACTATACAATAATACTTGGAATGACTGTATTTTACGGCTCCTTTTTAGTAGTAGCTAATATGATAGTTGATTTACTATACGGTATCATAGATCCAAGAATTAGAGTGAGTGGGGAGTAGGTGAAGATATGGATCAATCAAAATTTAAAGTAGTAGGAAAAAATACAGAAAAAATGGAATCAATATCAAGACCCAGCCTTACATATTGGAAAGACGCTTGGAGACGTATGAAGGGAAATAGGGTGGCATTTTTTAGCCTTATACTTATAATACTTTATATTATACTGGCATTAGTTGGACCCTATATGAATGAATTCGACTATACTTCTACAAATGTAGATAAGATGAACTACTTTGTAACTTCACCTCAATTCAAAGATATGACCTTGATTGAAAGTTTAAAAGAAATGTTGAGTACAGGACATTGGTTTGGTACCGATGAAATAGGCAGAGACTTATGGACTAGAGTATGGATGGGAGCAAGAGTTTCATTATCAATAGGCTTTATAGCAACCATAATAAATACTATTGTTGGATCTATAGTTGGAGGTATATCCGGATACTACGGAGGTAGGGTAGACGCCATTATTATGAGAGTTGTAGATGTGCTCTACGGTATTCCATATATGATAGTAGCAATATTGATTATGGTAGTGCTAGGGGCAGGAGTTACATCACTAATTATAGCATTAGTACTGGTAGGATGGATAGGATCAGCTAGATTCGTAAGAGGAGAAGTCCTAAAAATTAAAGAACAAGAATTTGTAGAAGCTGCAAAGGTATTAGGAATAAAGGATAAAACTATAATAGCAAAACATATAATTCCCAATATAATGGGGCTAATAATTACAAATCTTACAATGGCAGTACCGAGAGCTATATTTGCAGAAGCATTTCTTAGCTACATCGGATTAGGAATAGCACCTCCAGGATGTAGTTGGGGAGTATTAGCAAAAGCAGGAGTAAAACTTATGAGAATACATCCTTACCAATTATTTATCCCTGCATTCTTCATATCAACTACTATGCTGGCCCTAAACTTAATCGGGGACGGTATGAGAGATGCTCTAGACCCTAAACTAAGAAATGAATAAGGAAGTGACATTATGAATGATAAAAAACTAATAGAAATAGATAATTTAGAATTTTCCTTCAATACCTACGGTGGAGAAGTACAAGCCGTAAGAGGCGTATCCTTTGAAGTAAATCAAGGAGAAATAGTAGGAATAGTGGGAGAATCTGGTTGCGGAAAAAGCGTTACAGCCCAATGTTTAATGAAGCTAAATCCTGAGCCACCTGGATTTTTTAAAAAAGGGTCAATTAAATATAAAGGTGAAGAAATAATAAGCAAAACCGAAAGACAGATGAGAAAAATAAGAGGACTAGAAATAGGATTCGTATTTCAAGACCCAATGACATCTCTTAATCCTACTATGAAAATAGGAAAGCAAATCGAAGAGATATTTATAGAAAGAAAAATGTACAGCAGAGGAAAGATGAAAGAAAAAGCTCTAGAAATACTAAAAACCGTTGGGATATCAGATAGTGAGACCAGATACAATCAGTATCCTCACGAGCTTAGCGGAGGTATGAAGCAGAGAGTTATGATAGCTATCGCTTTAGTAGCAGAACCAAGTGTGGTAATAGCAGATGAACCTACTACATCCTTAGATGTTACTATAGAGGCACAGATATTAGATTTGCTTAGAAAACTAAAAGAAGATTTAGGAAAATCAGTAATTTTAATCACCCACGACCTGGGAGTAATTGCCAAGCTTTGTGATAGAGTACTGGTTATGTACGGCGGCAAAATCGTAGAAAGAGGAACAGTAGACGAAATTTTCTATGAAACTAGACACCCTTATACATCTGGATTACTTTCTTCAATTGCAGGATTAGATAAAAAAAGAGAAGACGAACTTTCTCCAATATTAGGGACTCCTCCTGACTTGTTTTCACCTCCTATAGGATGCCCTTTTGCAGCACGATGTGAGCATGCTATGGAAATATGTTTAGAAGAACTTCCAGAGGAATACGAAGTATCGCCTGAACATAAAACAATGTGTTGGTTGGAAAATGAACAAGCTCCAAATATAAAACTTAAAGCAAAATCCTATGAGGAGAGTGACTTGATATGACAAAAGAAAATAACCCCTTAATGAGAGTTGAAAACCTCAGTAAACACTTTAAAATAAAAGAAGGTCAGATACTAAAAGCAGTAGACGATGCATCCTTTGATATATATAGAGGGGAGACAGTAGGCTTGGTAGGAGAAAGTGGATGTGGTAAATCCACTACCGGTAGATGCTTGGTTAAACTAGAGCAACCTACAAAAGGTGAAGTATACTTTGAAGATAAAGAAATATACAAACATAAATATCATAAAGAATACTTACAGCAACAATCACAAAACATAGCAGAGATAAATCCTGAACAGGCAAAGCTAGATTATACAAAAGACGTACAGATGATATTCCAAAATCCCTACTCATCCCTAAACCCTCGAATGACGGTAAAAGATATTGTAGGAGAAGGAATAAGACTCCATCATAAAAATATAAAAAATAAAGAACTAGAAGAAAGAATAGAATACTTACTAAAAGATGTAGGACTGAGCAAAGATCATATTTCAAGGTTTCCTCATGAATTTAGTGGTGGGCAGAGACAAAGGATAGGTATAGCTAGAGCTTTATCTGTCGACCCTAAATTTATTGTATGCGACGAACCTATATCAGCACTGGATGTGTCCGTGCAGGCACAGGTAATAAATATGCTTAAAAAAATACAAAAAGAACGTGATCTTACATATCTATTTATAGCTCACGATTTAAGTGTAGTAAAATACATATCAGATAAAGTTGTAGTAATGTATCTAGGAAATATTGTAGAAAAAGCTGATTCAGAAGATCTTTACAAAAATCCAATGCACCCCTATACACAGGCACTGCTATCATCTATACCTATAGCAAATCCTAAAATAGCCAAATCAAGAAAAAGAATTGTACTAGAAGGAGAACTTTCGAGTCCTATAAATCCTAAAGAGCAATGTAGATTTGCAGACAGATGCAAACACGTTATGCCTATATGTAAAGAGAATAAACCTCCCTTAATAACTTATGAAGAAAACCATGAAGTAGCATGCCATTTATATAAAAAATAAATTACTAAAAAAATAAATTATATGTTAAACTATAATTATTGAAAATAAAGAGGTGTAACAGTGTTAGAAAATCTTATAAAAAAAATGCAAAAAGAATATATAGATGGCTTCTTCATAAGTAATCCCTACAATGTTCACTATATAAGCGGATTTAGGGAAAAGTTTGCCTATGCACTAATAACTAAAAAAGGAAAATATATACTCACCGACGGTAGGCACAAAGAAATAGCATCTAAAACCACAAAAGGATTTAAAATAATAGATTGGCAAAAAAAAGAAAAGAAACTTAAACAAGCTGTAAATGAAATCATAAAAAAAGAAGGTGTAAAAAGGCTTGGATTTGAAGCAGAACACCTAACCTACAAAAAATTCACAGAGCTTTATGATATGGTAGATGCAGAAATAACACCTGTCATTGGCTTAGTAGAACAGCTTAGACTAGTTAAAACCCATGAAGAAATTCAAAATTTAAAAAAAGCATCCCAAATAAACGACAGAGTTTTTAAAAGACTTTTAAAAAACATAAAAATTGGTAAAACCGAAAAAGAAATTTCTGCCCTTTGTAACTACTATATAAGATTAGAAGGGGGAGATACCCAGATAAGCGAAAATATTTTTCTGACGGGAAGTAGAAGTTCTCAAATTATGGCATCTCCTTCAGATGCAGAAATTAAAAAAGGAGATTTATTCCTTATAAACTACGGTGCCAGTTACAAGGGCTATCTTACAGATTTTTCAAGAACTGTAGTAGTAGGTAAAGAACCTACGCCAAAGCAAAAAGAAGCCTACCAAGTAGTGAAAAAGGCTCAGATGGAAGCAATAAAATCTATAAAAGCAGGGGTATTAGCAAAAGAACCTTTTTATGCTTCTGAGAAAATATTTATAGATACTGGTTATAGAGAAAATCACTACGAAGGAATGGGACATGGAATAGGATTGTTTTTACACGAAGAACCTTTTTTAGATAAAAATTCCAAACTGATTTTAGAAAAGAACAACGTCCTTACAGTAGAACCAGGATTATATATTCCCGACTGGGGAGGCATAAGGATAGAAGATACAGTTCTTGTGACAGAAGAAGGATACGAACTTTTGACCAAATCACCAAGAGAACTTATAGTAATATAAAACAAAGGCCGGACTTATGTCCGGCTATTTTTAAATTCTATCACTTTTCTCACCTTTATACTTAACCACCAGTTCATATCGAGACTTAACTCCAGATTTCGCATAAACATTTCTAATATGAGTTTTTAGAGTGTTTTTACTGATAGAGAGTTTCTCCTGAATATCATCGTTTTTCATTTCAGTCATAAGAAGTTTAAAAACTTGCTTTTCTCTTGGAGTCAAATTATCTGGGATTTCAATAACTTTTCCATACCCCTTACTTGCCTCTTTCTTTAATATATTTATATTCCTCATAGATAAAGCAGGAAATACACTCACAAGCATCATCAGACCTACCAGCAGAGCTATACTATAAAAATCATAAGACCCAGCACCGTCAGATAGCATATCATTGATTAAAAAACCTAACAATACAAAAAGGATATTCATTCCTAAACCAAATCCAAAACATCTCACAGCATTATAATTAAATGTAATTGATGCATAAGCCATACCAACCCATATAAAAAGATCTATTAAGGCATAGCTAATTTCCAATCCTATACTAATAAATGGTAGAGACTCTAAAATTGGAGATATAAAATAAAAAACACCTAAAATAACAATTCCATATAGAATAATTCTTTCCAATCTTTTAAATTTATCTATATATAATCCTCCTAGTAAGGCAACAAAACCATAGGTCAATGAAGCAATTATATATATGATAGGAGCATCCACTCTCACAGAAGGAAAAATATAGTTTAAAAGTATGGTTGAAAAAACATAGAAGGATAAAAGTATTAGAATAAAAGGAAACCAAAATTTTAAAATTCTATATTTTAAAGTAGTATTTTTTTCTGCTTGATTTTTAATAATATAATTTTTTTTTGAACAAGATTGGAAATTAAAAGAAGGAATAATCAGAAAAGCAAAGGAGATATAAAAAGCCAATATATTTTCTCCTAAAACCAAAAGAATAGAATATAAGAAACTAGCAACTAACATCATCATTCCCATATTACTGCCAATTGTATCTTTATTTATTAAGACAAGTTTAGAAGACCATTTCACTATATATATTGAAGATGATATTCCCATTAGAAAAGTTGAAAAAAACCCAATGTTATTTATAAACTGAGAGTTGTCATAAGAAATTCTTGATGAAAGGAAAATAAAAGCTAAAGAAGCAAATGTAATTATAAATATATGAATTTTCGATAATTTATCAAAAGATTTAAAGGCACAACTAAAAAACCCCATAGACAAACCTAGTAAGAATAAAAGATTCCATTTAAAAAATACAGACTCATCATATAGAAACAGTCCCTGCAGATGACCAAATAAAGGATAAGACCAGAGCCAAGCAGTAAAAAAAGACATCGGCAGTATATATTTCCAATCATACTCGCTTTTTTTAAGAAACACTTTAACCACCACTTTATATTTTATTATATCACTTTTAAAAACTTTTGTATAAACAAAATCTATACATTTCACCCCTAGGGGTGATGTAGATATGAGCCTCCTGTTATAGAATTAAATTAATGATAAATATAAATTAAAAGATGGAATTAAAAATTAAAAGGAGGTTTTAAAAGTGAAGGGGAAAAAGATATTTGCGATATTTTTAATTACAGTAATTATAACTTCTCAATTATTTATTCCTATGAACACAAAAGCCTACGGTAAAACAATATATGATTGGGCTCCAGTAGGAACAACAGGATTTAGCCAGGATGATTCTTGGTATACATACTTGCAGTTAGACAATAACGGAGTTCCTTACATTATCTACCAAGACGTAGGCAATGATAAAAAAGCTACAGTAATGAAATATAACAATAGTACCAGTTCATGGCAGCTTGTAGGTACAGAAGGATTTTCTGACGGACAGGTACAGCATCCGACTATAGCTTTCGATAGTACCAATACTCTCTATGCAGCATATAGAGACGGCGGCAATGATAATGGTGCTACTGTAAAAAAATTGAATGAAAATATTTGGGAAGATGTAGGAACACCTGGATTTTCGGAGGCATCTATTGACTATATTAAAATAACCTTTAGTAATTATAATGATACACCCCACGTTATTTATCAAGATTGGGGTACAGCAAATGGCAAAGCTACGGTAATGCAGTATAGTTCACAACTAGAAGATTGGACTGAGTTAGGGGGAGTTTCTGTAGGAATTTCAGATAGTTATGCTTCATTTACAGATATCAGCATAGAAAATACAGATGTATATGTAGCTTATAAAGACGGGAGTTCATCAGTTGAAGGTACAAATGGTGGAGCTGTTACCGTTAAAAAATTCACCTTTAGTGATTCTTGGAAAGATTTAGGAAATCCAGGTTTTTCCGATGGAGAAGTAAATTATGTAGATTTAGAATTATACAATGGAGTTCCTTACCTTGCTTTCCAAGACAAAGCAAATGGATATGAAATAACAGTAATGAAGTACAACGGCACAAATTGGGAAGTAGTCGGTGAGAAGGGATTTACCGAGGATGGAGAAAGCTATCTAAGTGCTGAAGAAGTATCATTAAAAATCGATGGTGATGGTAATATTTATTTAGCTACACTTCACGACCAGTACAGAGATAGCTTCGTAGTATATAAATATATCAATTCCCAGTGGACAGAAATAGGTAATTATCCCATTACTTCAGAATACACTTATTCAATATCATTAGATATAGATAGTGAAAATAATCTTTATGTAGGATTTAGGGATGGGGAAAATTCAGATAAGGCTACAGTGATGAAATACTCTCTACCAGATGATAAGATAATTGACAGTCCTTATATTTCAGGTATAGAACCAGTTATAGGAGAAACACCAGTTACATCCATTGAGACCTCTCAATATACCGGTACGATAACCTGGTCACCAAATGACAGCACCTTTGACTATGAAACAGTATATACAGCTACAATAAATCTAACACCTAAACTTGGATATAAACTAGAAGGAATAACTGAAAACTTCTTTGATGTAGTAGGAGCGGTTTCTACTACTAATGATCCAAACTCAGGAATCGTAACAGCCGAGTTTCCTATCACCTATGCTAATTGGCAGATGGTCGGTAGTAGCTTTACTGATGAATATACTTCTACTTTATCAGATGGAGATAACTTCTATTTAGGAGATTTAGATATAGCCTTAGACAATCAAGGGATACCATATGTAGGGTTTGTTTATCAAATAAACACAGATGGATGGAAATCCGCTGTTAAAAAATATGAAAACAGCCAATGGATAGATTTAAACAGTGTATCTTTACCATTAAATAATTATGAATATATCCAAATAGAAATAGGAAATGATGACAATCCTATTATTGCTTATTGCGATAAACTTGGTGATTTAGGAAATATAGATGTAAAAAAATGGGATGGAACGTCTTGGCAAGTCCTTGGAAACACAACCAAGATAGGATCAGCTAGTCCAGAAAATTTTGTGCTGAAAGTTAGTGGTGAAAACACTTATCTAACATACAGCGACTGGGAAGGAGATCCTTACGGCAGCGCATCAGTAATTGATTACAAGGGTAGTGAATGGATAAAAATAGGAGATTCATTAACATCTGGATCAGCACTTGAGTTATCATTAGACATAGATAGAGATGGTAATCCTTATATAAGCTATATAGAAGAAGGGACATTATATAAATTTGCAGTACAAAAATATCAGGAAGAAAACTGGCAAACTATAAAAGAATACCAAGCTTTAGAAGTAGACTCAAATTATTATAACGATATATCAATTGATAGTACTAATAATCCTTACCTAGCATATAAAGACCCTAGCAATAATAATGAAATTACTGTAGAAAAATACAATGGAACTAATTGGAATGTTATTGGAAATCAAGGGTTTACAGATGATGAAAATGAAAATAGTCCATATATACTTGATTTAGAAATAGACTCTAATGACAACCCTATATTAGGAATTCAGAAAAATACATTAAATGAAGAGTATGTATATAAGTACAAATCGAATCAATGGATTCCATTAAGAAGCGAAGATTTTACCTCAGATTTATATGATATAAGTTTAGATACCTATCTAAACAAAGGGTATTTAACATATTCAAAAAATGATGGAAGTCTGTGTCACGGATATCTATTAGAATACACACCAACAGAGGTATACACACCTCCACCTTTACCATCACCAAGACCTAGCATACCAAAACTAGTGATAGAAACTGATGAATTACCCGATGGATTAGAAGGAGAGGAATACGAATTTGAATTGGAAGGTGATGGAGGAAGAGAACCATACACCTGGAAAGGAACAGGACTTCCTGAAGGCTTAGAAATAAGTGAAGGCGGAACTATATTTGGAACTCCTGAAAAGGCTGGAGATTTCAATGTTAAAGTAGAGCTTCTGGATAGCAGAAATTATTATAGAAGTAAAATACTTAATCTTTACATAGAAGAAAAAGAAGTTATAGTAGAACCACCTGAAATAGAAATTCCGGAAGAAGGGCTAGAGTTTATAGATGTATTGGAACATTGGATTAGTGACTATATAAACACAATAATCGAGAGAGGGATAATCTTGGGATATCCTGACAAGACTTTCAGACCGGATAATAAAGTCACTAGAGGAGAATTTGCGTCTATTATAATTAGAACCTTTGATATAGATCCGGTAGAAGGAAATATATTTGATGATACTTTAGATAACTGGGCTGAATCAAGTATTAACGCTGCAGTGGGAAGAGGAATCATAAAAGGATATGAAGACAATACTTTCAAACCAAATATTCCTATTACAAGAGAAGAAATGGCAGTAATGGTATCAAGAGCCTTAAATATGGAAACAGAAGTAGTAGAAGAGTACTTTGAAGATACTAAAACAGCATCACCTTGGGCTCAGTCAAGTATATCTAAACTTGGTAATTCAAAAATACTTACAGGTTTCCCAGATGGTACCTTTAGACCAAAAGATACTCTAACAAGAGCAGAAGCAGTAAAGATAATATATGAAATACTAGCAGATTTAGATGAAATTCAGTAAATATCAGTAGAAAAGTCTTCCATAGAAGACAAAAAGTTAAAAATCACCCAGATAGTCTTTTACGGAAGACTTTCTGGGTGAAATAAAAATTAATTTATAAATCTGTTTATAATTTCATCTACAAGTTCAGAATTCATCTTTTTCATTTCTTTTGTTGATTGGACAAGTTTGCCTTTATAGTCTTGGTAGTTTTCTTCAAGAAGTTCAATATCTCTCTTCATTTTCTCAAAATCAATACTTTCAACGGGACCGTGGTTAATTTGCTTTACAGAAGTTAAAAAACCATCTATTTTAGGATCATAGGATATTCCTATCATGGGTTTTTCTACAAGAGCAGATAATATTAGAGAATGAAGTCGCATACCTATCAGGAATCTGCAATTTTTAATTACTCCACACAAGCTATCAAAGTCAAGATAAGTATCCACAATTGAAACTTCTTCCATATCCAAAATGTCTAATTTCTTTATAAACTCATAATCATCGGGAAATTTCATCGGTATTAATTTCACCTTATAATCTTTTTTTATTAGATAATAAACTATTTTTTTTATTTCTTTTAATACAAGTTCATCATCATACCATTTACGTAAGGAAATACCAACTGTTTTTTCATTAGTTTTTTTAAAATTTTCACATTCTAAATTTATATCCTTAGCCAAAAATGCTGCGTCTGCAGCGGTTTTAAAAGGAATTTTAATATTTAAGTCCCTTAAAAACTTCTCCGACATCTTATCTCTAAGTACTATATAATCTACATGATTCAATATAAATTTAGTTAAGATTCTGTTAAAACTACCGGACACAGGACCGAAACCACTGAATAAAAAAAGTACTTTTTTACCGAAAATCTTACTTAAAGCTATAAGGCCTAGGTAGTAGTATAGAGATTTAGAGCTGGTGACATCCTGAATTAAAGAACCACCACCACCTATTACCAAGTCTGATTTTCTTATACTTTTAATAATGTCAATATACTTAGACCTGGAAACAGGATTTTCTCCTAATCTTTCCCTAGTTCTTTTGTAGTTGTATGTTAAAACGAAAAATTCTATTCCAGGTTTTTTAAAGGAGTCGACTATCTCCTTAATTATTATTTCATCCCCTGCATTGTCAAAGCCATAGTATCCGAAAACAAATATATTCTTCAATATTCCACCTACTCTATAATTTTAATGCCGAAAATAACAGGAGTAGTTTCTACTCGTTGAGTTGTTACTTCCATCAATTGACCTATCTTTACATATTTATTAGCCATCATAATGTCATTAGGTGTAACATCAGCACTTCCTCTTACTACAATGGTACAGTCGAATTTATCTATAAGTTCTACTTCTCTTACATTTCCTAATGAATCTGTTGTAGTGATTGTTGAAGGTTTTACTTTTTTATCTACAACCTCTCCTAAAATCTTTTTAGTTTCACCGTTTTTTACAATATCTCCGATTTCTATATTTTCAAAAGTAGGCTTTCTAACTCCAGGAATAAGAAGGGTGAGTTCCACAGTTTTAGGCTCTGATACGTTCATGTTTAAACTTCCATCTTCTAAGATAAAGTAATTAAAAGCCAGTCCTACTACAGCAGTTATTATAATAAGCAAAACAACATCTAATCGGTGAAATTTTCCAAACAATCTTTTTCTAGTCATTTTTTTCTCCTTCTTTTCCTATAAAATCTCTGTAGTTTTCTATAGTTTTTTCTATCATATTTTCTAAAGAATAATGTTTTTCCACGACTTTTCTTCCCAATTTCTCAATACTATTTCCTTCTTTTGTATCTTTTAATTTGAGAGATTTATATAAATCTTTTTCTAATTTTTCCTTATTATAGGGGGTTTTACTATCCCTTCCAGTAAAATTATCTACCATAGCTACCTCTAAGATATCTCCTCTAAAAACGCCTAAATAACCTTCTCCGCCGGCTAAAAGAACCAATTTTTCTGAAGCAAATCCTTCTAAAGCACTTCTGGAAACAGCAACTACTACATGGCACAAATTCATTAGATCCGGTATATCTGTCCGCTTACCCAAGAGATGAACATCCTCCATTCCTTTAGCTTTTTCTTTCAGTTCATTCATTCTGTTTCCATCTCCGACTAAAAGCAGCTCTAGATTTGAGTCTTTTTCTACTATATCGACTAAATCCAATGCTATTTGAGCCAGCTGGTCATCCATTCTGCTTATTGATAGAATTTTAGTTTTATTTTCCGACAAATTCAAATCTTTTTTAAGGTTTGTATTTTCTACTCTTTTTTTAAATCTTTCCGTATTAATACCGTTAGGGATTACATTAATTATATTTTTCTTAACATTGAATTCTTTTATTATATATTTTTTAATATCTTCACTTACTGCAATTATATTATCTCCGTAAGTTGTAATATATTTATAAAAGCTTTTATTTTCAACCTTAGCGTGAGCAGTAGTCATAAATTTTGCATCAGTACCAATACATGCTTT
>Ga0209942_1001131_pt1 | contig 14979 bp, 9 predicted proteins | sample SalPonR1_A_D2_MG_FD_185695 | JGI IMG/M metagenome (GOLD analysis project Ga0209942, IMG submission 185695) | Salt pond soil microbial communities from South San Francisco under conditions of wetland restoration - Salt Pond MetaG R1_A_D2_MG... ... | reverse complement strand
TTTTACCAATAAAGCAGCAGAAGAAATGAAAAATCGTGTGGCCAGTCTAATTGGACCAGGGGCTTTTCGTATGTGGATGGGAACATTTCATTCGATTTGCTTAAGGATATTAAGAAGCCATGCAGAAGTTATTAATTATAAAAGTGATTTTACGATTTACGATGTAGCAGATCAAAATACCGTTGTTAAAAATAGTATGAAACAATTAGATATTGATACGAAACGTCTCAATCCTAAACATGTAAGAAACGTTATTTCAATGGCTAAAAATGAAAAGATTGGGCCACAAAAATTTGAAGAGATTCACGGTGGCGATTTTAAATTTGAACAATACATTCGAATTTATCATTCTTATCAGAAAACATTAAAGAACAACAATGCAATGGATTTTGATGACCTAATCAATAAGACCATTGAGATTTTACAATTAGATGAAGAAGTATTGAAGAAATATCAGAAGAAGTTCAAATATATTTTAATCGATGAGTATCAAGATACAAACTTTGTGCAGTACCTATTAGCAGCTCTACTATCTGGTGGACACCATAACCTATGTGCTGTAGGCGATGGTGACCAATCGATTTACAAGTTCAGAGGTGCAGATATTAGAAATATTTATGAGTTTGAAAAAGATTTTTCTGAAGCAAAAATTATAAAATTAGAGCAAAATTATCGTTCAACACAGACGATATTGGATGCTGCAAACCATGTGATCAGTCGAAACCAAGGGAGAAAGCCTAAAGACCTATGGACGGCTAATGGTAAAGGGGATTTAATTAATTACTATGCAGCTTATACTGAAAAAGACGAAGCCAATTATGTACTCAATAAAATAGAGCAGTACAAAGAAAAATCCTATGATGAGTTTGCTATTCTTTATCGAACCAATGCCCAATCGCGAAACTTTGAGGAAGTATTTATGAAAAGTAATATTCCTTATCAAATTATTGGTGGGTTAAAGTTCTACGAACGAATGGAAATAAAAGATATAATGGCCTATTTAAAACTAATACAAAACCCAGTAGATGATATTGCCTTTGAGAGAATAGTAAATGTTCCTAAACGCGGCATTGGTAAACGAAGTGTCGAAAAGTTATCAGATTATTCAGCGGACAGAGGCATAAGCTTCTATGAAGCCTTATTAGAAATAGAGAAAGTCAACACCCTTTCGAGTCGTGCCAAGAATGCATTTTCTGAGTTCAGAGAAATCATTAGAAGTATACGGAAAAAACTTGATCATTTAAATGTTCTTGATGTATTTGAAATGGTTATTGAAAAATCTGGCTATTTAGATGATTTGCGATTAAAAGGGGATGTTCAATCAACGACACGAATAGAAAACGTTGGAGAACTTAAAAGTGTGGTAACGGAGTTTATTAACACTAAAGAAAATGATGAAGAAAGTGATAGTGATTTAAGTACTTTCTTAGCTGAAACAACGTTACAGGCTGGTATTGATACAATGGAAGAAAATGAACCAGGGGTTTTGATGATGACCCTTCATAGTGCCAAAGGACTAGAATTTCCTAATGTCTTTTTAGTTGGTATGGAAGAAAATTTATTCCCGTCTTTTATGTCAAGTGGTACCGATGAAGATTTAGAAGAGGAACGACGGCTTTGTTATGTAGGGATCACTCGGGCGGAAAAGAGACTATTCTTGTCTCATTCGAATTCTAGAAGTCTTTATGGTAAAACTAGTAGAAATGCGCCGTCAAGATTTCTAGATGAAATACCTGATGAGTTGATTAATATAGATAGCAAAAGTACGGCCAGTGTTTCAATTAATAGTTCTTTAAAAACTGCAACAAAGGGTAATTTTAAGGCAGGTATGAAGGTTAATCACAAAAGTTTTGGTACAGGTACAATTATAGAAAACAGTAATGGCGTTTTAACCATTGCCTTTGATGGACAGGGCATAAAAAAGTTAATGGCAGATGTTGCACCGATAGAGGTTGTGAGTTAAATGAGTGAGAAAATAAAAGAGAGAATTGATGAATTAAAAAAGAAAATAAGAAAGTATAACAAAGAGTATTATACTATGAATCAACCGAGTATATCGGATCATAAATATGATCAGCTCATGAATGAACTGGTAAAACTAGAAGAAGAGAATCCAACTTTTAAAACACCTGATTCACCAACGAATAGAGTTGGTGGTGAGCCTTTAGAAGCTTTTGATCAGGTTGAACATGAGAACAAAATGCTTAGTTTATCAAATGCTTTTGAGAAAGAAGATTTGCTTGATTTTGAAAAACGCTCCAAAAAAACCATTGAAGAACCCATTGATTACTCTGTTGAGTATAAAATTGATGGATTGTCTGTTAGTTTAAAATATGAGAAAGGAATCTTTGTTCAGGGAGCAACGCGAGGCAATGGTGAAGTCGGAGAAGATATTACTGAAAACTTAAAAACTGTTAAAAGCATACCTTTAACCTTGGAGTCGCCAGTTGACATAACTGTGCGTGGGGAAGTTTTTATTGATAAAGAGCATTTTAAACAACTAAATGAAAGAAGAGAAGAAATCGGCGAGGCGAATTTCGTTAATCCAAGAAATGCTGCCGCTGGGTCTTTAAGACAGTTAGATCCAAAAGTTGCTGCCAAGAGACCCTTAGATATTTTTGTCTTTGAAATATTAAAAACAGAAAAAAGCTTTGAAACCCATCTAGAATCTTTAAATTTTCTTGAAAGTTTAGGGTTTAGAGTGGTTGAAAGATTTCATTATGACACAATAGAAGCTGTCAATGACTTTTGTGAAGAAATGATTGAAAAAAGACATGATTTGGCCTATGATATTGATGGCATGGTGATTAAAATCAATAGAATTCATAGCCGTAAAGCCTTAGGCCAACGATCTAAGTCCCCACGATGGGCCATTGCTTATAAGTTTCCTGCTGAAGAGGCGGAAACTGTTATAGAAGCTATTGAGATTCAAGTGGGAAGAACGGGTGTCTTAACACCAAAGGCCAAATTAAAACCAGTTTTTGTGGCAGGTTCCACTGTTAGTAATGCGACCCTTCATAATCAAGATTATATAGATGAGAAAGACATCCGTATTGGAGACCACGTTGTTATTCAAAAAGCAGGAGATATTATTCCGGCAGTAGTTTCCGTAATAAAAGAAAAAAGAAATGGACAGGAAGCTTATAAAATACCAGATGAATGTCCAATTTGTAATAGTCCGGCGATTAAAGAACCAGGGGAAGCCTACAAAAAATGTATTAATCCAGAGTGTCCTGCGAAACTTAACCGTAAAATCAGACATTTTGTTTCAAAAGTTGGCATGGATATTTCAGGATTAGGAGAAGCCATTGTTAAGCAACTCATCGAAAACGATTTAATAGATGATGTTGCGGATCTTTATACCCTTAAAAATAAAAAAGAAGAGTTATTAACTTTAGAACGTATGGGAGAAAAATCCTTAGAAAATTTATTGAGTGCCATTGAGGCATCGGAGGATAATCCACTGCATCAAGTGCTAAGTGGGTTAGGGATCCCTTTAGTGGGAGAAAAAGCTGCAAGAGTTTTAGCAGAAAAGTTTAAGCACTTAGACAATTTAATGACTGCTGACCTAGAAACATTAGCCGCTGTTGATGAAGTTGGCGAAAAAATGTCACAAAGTATTATAGATTATTTTGATGATCCAAAGAACCAATTAATAATTAAAAAATTAAAGAAAGCAAATGTGAATCTGGAAGAGCCTGAAAGTGAGCATACTTCTAATCAATTGAATAATAAAACATTTGTTGTCACTGGTAAATTAATGAATTATACTAGAAGTAGTATAAAAGAGAAAATTATGAATTATGGTGGAAAAGTGACTTCAAGTGTTAGTAAAAATACGGATTATTTACTTTATGGTGAAGATGCCGGTTCAAAGTTAGAAAAGGCTAAAAAATTAGAGGTTGAATTATTAGATGAAGAAGCATTTGAAAAAATGTTAAAATAAAAGGAGGAACCAATGGCATTATCAGTAAAAGATGTAGAGCATGTATCTAAATTATCAAGATTATCCTTTGGAGAAGATGAGAAGAAAGATTTTGTTGATAAATTAAACTCAGTTGTTGATTATATTGAAAAATTAGAAGAGGTAGATGTAGAAGGTGTAAAACCCACATATCATGTATTAGATGTAAAAAATGTTTTTAGAGATGACGAAGTTAAACCATCTTTTAAAAGAAAAGACATTTTAAGTAATGCACCAGATGCAGAGGGCGGATGTTTTAGAGTACCAAAAGTTGTTAAATAGGAGGGAGCAATAATGGAAATATATGATTTAACCATTCACGAAGTAAGAGATTTATTAGAGAAGAAAGAAATTACATCTGTTGCTTTAGTTGAAAAGGTATTTGAAAGAATTGATGCTGTTGAAGAAGATATGGCTTCCTTTTTAGCTTTATATAAAGAAGAAGCTCTAGAAAAAGCAGAAGTAATGGATGCTAAGTATGAAGCGGGTGAACCTTTAGGCGATCTAGCTGGTATACCAATAGCTATTAAAGATAATATGTGTACCATTGGTAAAAAAACAACATGTGGTTCAAAGATGTTGGAAAATTTTGTGCCACCATATGATGCCACTGTCATTGAAAAACTTGAAGATGCTGGTGCAATTATAATTGGTAAAACGAATATGGATGAGTTTGCAATGGGTTCATCAACGGAAAACTCAGCCTTTCAAGTCTCTAAGAATCCTTGGAACTTAGATTATGTACCAGGTGGTTCTTCAGGGGGTTCAGCTTCAGCTGTAACTGCAGGAGAAGCCTTTGGGGCATTAGGTAGTGATACTGGTGGTTCTATCCGTCAGCCAGCATCCTTATGTGGTATTGTTGGCATAAAACCTACTTATGGCTTAGTTTCAAGATATGGTTTAATTGCATACGCTTCAAGTTTAGATCAAATCGGTCCTTTAAGTAAAGATGTTGAAGACGCAGCGATTATGTTAAATGCTATTGCAGGGCACGATGGAAGAGATTCTACAAGTGCACCAAAAGAAAAAGTTGATTATAAAAAAGCTTTAGTAAATGATGTCAAGGGTATGAAAATAGGTGTGCCGAAGGAATATTTTGGTGAAGGTGTTAACCCAAAGGTAAAGTCCTTAATTTACAAGGCCTTAGAACAATTGGTTGCCCTTGGTGCGGAATATGAAGAAATTTCATTACCTTATACAGAATATGCTCTACCGACTTATTACATCATTGCACCGGCAGAATGCTCATCAAACTTAGCAAGATTTGATGGGATTCGTTATGGGTACCGAGCTGAAAAATTTGAAGGGGTAGATGATTTATTTACTAAATCAAGAACAGAAGGCTTTGGTGAAGAAGTAAAAAGAAGAATAATGATGGGAACCCATTCTTTAGCATCAGGTTATTATGATGCATATTATAACCGAGCAATGAAGGTAAGAACCCTTATTAGAGAAGATTTTGATAAGGCATTTGAAAAATATGATTGTATTATTACACCAACGGCTCCTGATAAAGCCTTTAAAATTGGTGAAAAGACAGACGATCCTTTAGCAATGTATATGTCAGATATTTGTACTGTTCCAGTAAATATTGCAGGTGTACCGGCAATATCTGTACCAGCTGGTTTTATTGATGATATGCCAATTGGTATGCAAATTATTGGACAGCATTTTGATGAAGAAACAATTATAAAAGTTGCATATACATTTGAGCAAAATACTGATTTTAATAAAAGAGCAATATTATAGAAAGGAGCAAACATGGAATTTAAAACAATCGTTGGTTTAGAGATACATTCCGAATTAAAAACGAAGTCGAAAATATTTTGTAGCTGTACAACTGAATTTGGCGGCGATGTCAATACTCAGTGTTGTCCTGTGTGTATGGGATTACCAGGGAGTTTGCCTGTTGTTAATAAAAAAGTATTAGATTATGCTATTAAAGCCGGTTTAGCATTTGACTGTGACATTGCAAGTTATAGTAAGATGGATCGAAAGAATTATTTTTATCCGGATTTAGTAAAAGCTTATCAAATATCCCAATATGATTTACCATTGTGTTCGAATGGTAAAATCACCATAGAAAAAGAAGATGGGTCTACAAAGGATATTGGGTTAATAAGAATTCATATAGAAGAAGATACTGGTAAATCACTACATGGTTTAAAAGACGTTTCTTTATTAGATTATAATAGAAGTGGGGTGGGACTGATAGAAATTGTTACCCATCCTGATATCGAGACACCAGAAGAAGCCGGACTATTTTTAGATGAGTTAAAGTCTACTTTAGAATACCTTGAAGTCTCAGATGTAAAAATGGAACAAGGCTCCCTAAGATGTGATGTTAATATTAATGTGGTATCTAAAGATGGGTCAGTTAAAAGTAGAATAAGTGAAATCAAAAATCTAAACTCCTTTAAAGCGGTTCAGAAAGCAATTGACTATGAAGCCCATAGACATACAGAATTATTAAAAGCTGGAAAGAATAGTGAAAAGGATACAAGACGTTGGGATTCTGAGAAGAATAGAACAGTTTTTATGAGAAGTAAGCAACATGTTGAAGACTATAGATATTTCCCTGAACCAGATATTGTTGATTTTGAAATCAGTGATGAGTGGATTCAGGAAATAAGAGATAATCTGCCAGAACTCCCTAAAGCAAAGAAAGAAAGATTTGTAAAAGAGTTTGATATACCGGCTTATGATGCACATGTACTCGTAAGTGATAAAAAGCTAGCCCATTATTTTGAAGCACTATGTGCTGACTTTAATGATCCGAAGCTCATTAGTAATTGGATTATGACAGAAATGCTTCGTCGAATGAACTTAGAAGAAGTAACCTTAGATGATTTAAAGTTTGAAGAAAAAGACTTAGTTGTTCTATTTGAACAGATGGCTCAGAATAAAATAAGCAATAATGCTGGTAAAAAAGTTTTCAGAAAAATGTTTGAAACAGGACAAAAGCCTTTAGAATTAATTGAATTGATGGGATTGAAGCAAATCTCCGATGATGATTTTATTGAAGGATTGGTTACTGAAGTGTTAGATGAGAATCCAGAGGCTATAGAAGATATTAAAAATGGTAAAGACCGTGCCGTTGGATATCTTGTTGGTCAAGTGATGAAAAAATCAAAAGGAAAAGCAAATCCTCAGATGGTTAGTCAAATGATTAAAGACCATTGTCTATAAAATATAAGGTCTCTCAGTATTGAGGGATCTTTTTTTGTTGCAAGATTACATGAAAAATGAAATTCTAACTAGGTTTTTGACTGTTAACATTCATTATTCAAAATATTCAGATTGTTCATGGGGCACCGTAAAGACTTAGAAATGACAACGTTTTCCTGCAATTGATACGGATAAACATAGACGTTTGAAGGGGTGTTACAAAAAGTTAATATCTATATCAGGTAAATTTGTTGTAAAAAAAATGAATATAAGCTAAAATAATAGTAGATTTAAGAATGACAGGTGAAATTTTATTTTGATCACTTGTAAAATTCACAATATTGAAAGGAGAAGCAATAATGGGTAATTATTTAGTTAAAAGATTATTTTCTATGTTAATAACGTTATGGTTCGTTATTACAATAACTTTTTTCTTAATGCATTCAATACCTGGAGGACCTTTTACGAGAGAAAAGGAATTACCACCACAAGTAATTGAAGCGTTAAATGAAAAGTATAACTTAGATGCGCCGCTTTACGAACAGTATTTTGATTATTTAAAAGGTGTTGTAACCTTTGACTTAGGACCATCTTTTAAAATGACAGGGGTAGCGGTAACGGAACTTATCAGAAAAGGATTTCCGTATTCAGCACGAATGGGCGGTTTAGCAGCCCTAGTGGTATTGCTTTTAGGGATACCCATTGGTATTATATCAGCACTCAAACAGAATTCTATTATTGATTATATCGTAACAATTATCGCAACTATTGGGGTAGCAGTGCCTGGGTTTGTAGTGGCCACGGTTTATATATATGTATTTAGTTCCAAATTATCACTAGTACCATCTTTTGGATTAGATTCTTGGCAAAGTTATATTGGACCTGTATTAGCATTAGCATTTTTCTCATTAGCTTTTGTTATGCGTTTAATGCGTTCAAGTATGTTAGAAGTTTTAGGTGCGGATTATATTCGTACAGCTAGAGCAAAAGGTATTCCAGAGCCAATTGTTATTTTTAAGCATGCTTTAAAAAATGCGATTATTCCAGTTATTACTTTTATTGGTCCAATGGTTGCATCAATTGTAACAGGCTCATTTGTTATTGAAAAAATATTTGCTATACCTGGCATGGGTAAGTACTTTGTTGAATCTGTTGGTAATAGAGATTATACAGTTTTAATGGGTACAACAGTATTCTATGCAGCATTAGTAATTGTAGCAATTTTAATAGTAGATGTAGCTTATAGTATAGTAGACCCAAGAATAAAATTCGGAGACTAGGAGGGAAAGATGGATAATAAAAAAATCTCTCCTGAATTATGGGAGAAAGTAGAAACGAAAGCAAGTCAAACTGAGAAAATAACAAGAAAGAGTTTAACCTACTGGCAAGATGCCTGGAGAAGACTTAAAAAGAATAAATTAGCGATGCTAGGTTTAAGTATAGTAGTATTAATAATATTATTTGCACTTTTTGGTCAGCACTTAACAGACTGGGATTATTCAAGTCAAACATTAAAAAATGCAAATTTACCGCCAAGTATGGATGTTTATCCAGTTACTGAAGATAAGAATGTATTTGTCCATAGAGAGTATACATTATTCTTAGTAAGTGAAGAAGGCGAGATAATTGAAAGACTAGAACCAACAAATGGAACATTAGATATTATGCAGAATAAGCGAAGAGTTTATGAAGTCGATGGTAATGAAGTTGAACTAGATTTTTCTTTTATTGCAGCTGCAAAATCAGAAGGAAGAGAAGCAGAAAAAGCTTTTGAGTTAAAAGTAAATGGTGCTTTAGTTGAAACCACAGAGAGTGTTTGGAATAAGACCTATCTATTAGGGACAGATGATTTAGGTCGTGACTTACTTGCAAGGGTGAGATTTGGGGCGACGATTTCATTACAGATTGCCTTAGTAGCGACTTTAGTTCAGTTCTTTGTAGGTGTATTCTATGGTGCGATTTCAGGTTATGCTGGCGGATCAGTAGATAATGTAATGATGCGTATCGTTGATATTGTTTCAACCATTCCATTATTATTATATGTAATTCTATTAATGGTTGTATTAGGATCAGGTTTAAGTACAATTATGTTAGCTCTAGGTTTAGTCTATTGGGTAAGAATTGCAAGAATTGTGCGTGGTGAAGTGTTGAGTTTAAAAGAGCAGGAGTTTGTTATGGCTGCTAAAACACTCGGTGCAAGTACATGGCGAATTATCTCAAGACATTTAGTACCAAATGCTTTAGGCCCAATAATTGTATCTTTAGCAATGACAATTCCAAGTGCTATTTTTACAGAAGCATTTTTAAGTTTTATCGGTTTAGGAGTTCCAGCGCCAATGGCATCTTGGGGAACTTTAGCAAATGACGCAGTTAAAGCCTTAAGATCATATCCACACCAATTAATGTGGCCATCATTAGCCATCAGTTTAACGGTTTTATCATTTAACTTCTTTGGTGATGGTTTAAGAAATGCACTAGATCCGAAATTAAGACGATAGAAGGGAGTAAATAATAATGAGTGAAAAAGTAGTAGATGTAAGAAATTTGAAAACTTCATTCTATACACATTTGGGAGAAGTGCAAGCTGTTAGAGGCGTAAGCTTTAGTGTGGAAAAAGGTGAAGTTTTAGGTATTGTAGGTGAATCTGGTAGTGGAAAAAGTGTAACTTCTATGTCAGTAATGAAATTAGTTTCATATCCAGGTGAAATTAAAGCTGGAGAAATAATATTTAAAGGTGAAGACCTTGTAAAGAAAAAAGATAAAGAAATGCTTTCTATTCGAGGGGATAAGATTTCAATGATCTTCCAAGATCCAATGACTTCTTTGAATCCTGTATATACTATTGGTGACCAAATCATGGAAGCAATTACTAGACACCAAGGTTTGGACAAAAAAGCTGCAAGAGAAAAAGCTATAGAAATGTTAAGGTTAGTTGGTATTCCTTCACCGGAAGATAGAATTGATAACTATCCACATGAGTTTAGTGGGGGTATGCGACAAAGAGCTATGATTGGTATAGCACTTTCTTGTGAGCCTGATTTATTGATTGCTGATGAACCAACGACAGCATTAGATGTTACAATTCAAGCTCAAATTATGGAACTATTAAAAGATTTAAAAGATAAAATTGATACATCAATCATTCTGATTACACATGATTTAGGCGTTGTTGCAGATACATGTGATAAAATAATGGTTATGTATGGTGGGTTAGCAATGGAACGCGGTACAGCACAAGAAATATTTTATGATCCAAAGCATCCATATACAATGGGATTATTAAAATCAATTCCAAGAATGGATTTAAATGAAACAGGCAGATTAGTACCAATACCTGGGACACCTCCTGATTTAATTAGTCCGCCGGAAGGTTGTCCATTTTCTGCAAGATGTCCCTATTCAATGAAAATATGTAAGATAGAAATGCCAGAATACACTAAATTTAATGAAGGCCATGAAGCGGCTTGCTGGTTATTACATGAAGATGCACCAGAAGTAGAAGTGGATACAGGGGTAAAAAGAGGTGAGGTTAATGACAAATAATAAAGAAGCTTTATTAGAAGTCAAAGGTTTAAAAAAATATTTTCCGCAGAGTCATGGATTCTTAGGGAGGAATACCAGGTATGTAAAAGCTGTAGATGGCTTAGATTTTAAAGTTTATCGTGGCGAAACATTCGGTTTAGTAGGTGAGTCTGGTTGTGGAAAATCAACAACTGGTAGAACGATTATTCGTTTATATGATATTACTGAAGGTCAAGTAATTATTGATGGTGTAGACATCAGTGAATTGTCTCAAAAAGAGTTAATTCCATACCGCAAAAAAATGCAGATGATCTTCCAGGATCCTTATGCATCATTAAATTCACGAATGACTGTTTCGGATATTATTGGTGAAGCACTAGACATTCATGCCTTAGCAAAAGGTGATGCTAGAAGAGATCGAATCAACTACTTATTGAAACGTGTTGGTTTAACAACAGAACATGCTAGTCGTTATCCCCATGAATTTAGTGGTGGGCAAAGACAGAGGATAGGAATTGCGAGAGCTTTAGCAGTAGATCCAGAGTTCATTATATGTGATGAACCAATATCAGCACTAGATGTTTCGATTCAAGCCCAGGTTGTAAACATGCTTGATGATTTACAAAGTGAACTAGGGTTAACATACTTATTTATTGCACATGATTTATCAATGGTTAAGCATATATCAGATAGAATTGCTGTAATGTATCTAGGACGGATTGTTGAAATCGGAGAAGCTGATCGATTGTATGATAATCCAGAACACCCATATACACAAGCATTATTGTCTGCTGTACCAATACCAGATCCAGATGTTACACGTGCCTTAGCAAAGGATCGTGTTATCTTAGAAGGGGATGTACCAAGTCCGTTGAATCCACCATCTGGTTGTCGCTTTAGAACAAGATGTCTTTATAATAAACCAATATGCTCTGAAGAAATACCTGAATTAGTAGATCTAGGTGACGGACACCAGGTAGCATGTCACTTTACTGGTAATTTAGTAAAAAATGATTAATAAGAAATGTTAAATCATATTTGCGTAAATGTTAAAAATATATTATAATTAACCTAGTGATATTAAGAAAAATTAATTTCTTAATAAGTACAATTTAGAGTAGAGAGAGAAAATGGAGGGGATTTTATTGTTTAAAAGAAGCATATCGTTACTTCTTGTTATGATGTTAGTTTTAACTGCTTTCGTGGGTTGTTCACAACCGGCAGAAGAAGCACCAGCTGACGAACCAACAGAAGAAGCGACAGAGGAAGAAACAACTGAAGAGGCTACAGAGGAAGAAGAAGCAACAGAAGAAGAACCTATGGAAGAAGCTGAGCAAGTATTAAATTGGAACTTAGGAGCAGATCCTAAGACAATTGACCCAGGATTAAACGGTGCATCTGATGGTGGACACGTAATCAACAATACTTTTGAAGGTTTAATGAGAGGTATAGAAGGTAATTTAGAACCTGCAATGGCTGAAAGCTATGAAGTTTCTGAAGACCAAATGACTTATACTTTTGATATGAGAGATGGCGTTATGTGGTCAGATGGCGAGCCTTTAACTGCTTATGACTTTGAGTATGCATGGAACAGAGTATTAGATCCTGCAACTGCATCTGAGTATTCTTGGATTTTCGGTGAAGCAAATGTTGATACATTTGAAGCTGTAGACGAAGACACTTTCGTTGTAAACTTAAAAGCACCAACACCATGGTTCTTAGGTTTAACTACATTCTATACATTCTTCCCAGTTAGAGAAGATGCTGTAGAAGCAAAAGCTGACGGTTTATGGGCTAAAGATCCAGAATTAGCTGTTTCTAATGGACCATTCAAATTAGCTGCTTATGAAACAGGAAGCAAGTTAGTTCTTGAAAAGAACGAAAATTACTGGAGAGCTGACGAAGTTATGTTAGACACAATTAATGCTGAAATGATCGTTGAAGCTTCAACAGCTTTAACAGCTTATCAAGCAGGCGAATTAGACATTATAATGGACGTACCTAGTGCTGAAATACCAGGGTTAATTGCTGAGGATCCAACGTTCATGATTTTCCCAATGCTAGGAACTTATTACTACAGCTTTAATACTACTGTAGAGCCATTAGATAATGTTAAAGTAAGAAGAGCATTAACATTAGCTATTGATAGAAAAGCAATCGTTGAAACTGTAGCAAAAGGTGGACAGTTACCAGCGAAAAGCATGATTCCTACATCTTTAAAAGATGCTGAAGGTAATGTATTCCAAGAAATGACTGGAACTTACGGAATCGAAGATACTGCAAATGTTGAAGAAGCAAAAGCGTTATTAGCTGAAGCTGGATATCCAGATGGCGAAGGTTTCCCAGAATTAGAATTGTTATACAACACTTCTGAAGGACACCAAAAAATTGCTGAAGCAATTCAAGAAATGTGGAAAGAAAACTTAGGTATTGATATTACATTAGCGAACCAAGAATGGGCTGTTTTCCAAGATACAAGAACTCAAGGAAACTTCCAAATTGCTAGAGAAGGTTGGATTGGCGATTATGAAGATCCATTAACTTTCTTAGGTATGTTTAGAGCAGGTTCACCTATGAACCATACTCAATGGGTTGGCGAAGAATATGACAGATTATTAGAAGAATCAATGACTGCTACTGGACAAGAAAGATTTGAATTATTATTCGAAGCTGATAAAGAATTAATGGAAGCTGCTGTTGTAATGCCTGTTTATTACTACACAGATCTTCAAATGATTTCTAACGATGTTGCAGGTTGGGAATTAAATGCTAAGAATACTTGGTACTTTGGTAGAGTTGAAATGGTTAACTAATACCATAATTTAAATAATTAAGCAGAAGCTTTGGCTTCTGCTTTTTTTATATTCAAATTATTAAATACATATGACAAATGGTATATTTGATTGCAGTATTCTCTCTAATTTGTTAAAATGAATAGGTGAATAGTTAGTAAATGGAGGGAATAATGTGAAAAAAACATTTATAGTTTTTATTGTGCTAATAATGCTTTCGAGTATTACTTATGGAAATAAATATGCAGAAATAGATAGTGTTGACTTAATGGATTCAAAAACAAATACTGTGAATACATATCAACCAATCAATTTAATTCTAAAAGGAAGAGATGTTATAACGGATGTTCCGGGAATTTTATATGATTTAGATGGTCAAACACGTACATTAGTACCAGTACGTTTTATTATTGAAGAGTTAGGAGCAAGTGTAACTTGGGAACAATCAACTCAAACGGCGACGATTATTCATGATGGTAAAAGTATCGCATTAACCATCGATGAAAAATATGCTTATGTTAATGGTGAAAAAATAGAATTACCAAGTGGCGTGCCAGCAAAATTGATGTCCTATAATGATACCTGGCGAACAATGGTGCCCATTCGATTTATATCTGAAAATTTCAATTTAGACATTGATTGGCTTGGCGATACAAAAAGTGTTGCAATCAATTCATTAGAACAGGATTTAACAGGCATTGATTTTAAGTATAAACTAAAATTTCCTGAAATTCGTTTAAAAACGACAGGCTATGTTGATATTAATGATTATTCAGTAGGTGGGAGCAATACTGGTATTGAAAATAAAATGATTTTTTCAATTCCCAATGCTAATTTGATTAATAATGCCTTTGAAGAATCTGTTTTTTTAGAAAAAAGAAATAACCTCATTGACTATGATATAAGTCTTTTTGGTATTAAGAACCTTGTGATGTCTGAAGAACAAGGCGATATTAAAAGTGTGACCATAGAAATGAACTTAAATAAGAAAAAAGGATTTAATACCTTCTATGATTCCGAAAGTAAGGAACTTGTAATTCAATTGGTGAATTCTGTAGATAAGGTTTATACAGATGATTTATATAACTCAAAAGCATTAATTATAGAGACGGAAGAAGATCAGCCGGCTTTTGATTATAACGAAAATAAGAACCAGATTATTATCGATGTTGTTAATAGCAATTTAAACGTGAACTCTGGCGATAAAACAACTGTTTCTATTAATAGTGGTGGTATTCTAGAGTACACCTACTATCAATTAGATACTTCTAGTGGAACACCCTATGAATCTGATGATAAAGTAACAAGAGTTGAGATGACACTTACAAGTGATAAGAGTGTAGATGATGTTTTCGTTGAAGAAGTAGATAACAAAATATTTGCTTATGTGTCTGGTAATCCGTTAAAAGGCTTTGAGTATGCAAAAACAACAAATGCTGAATCAATTTTGGGTATAGAGTTTAATGAAGAAGGGGAGTATAATCTTTCTGTTGATCAGAAAAATAACGTTCTTGAACTCTCGTTTTTAAGAGA
>Ga0209942_1001127_pt1 | contig 15019 bp, 11 predicted proteins | sample SalPonR1_A_D2_MG_FD_185695 | JGI IMG/M metagenome (GOLD analysis project Ga0209942, IMG submission 185695) | Salt pond soil microbial communities from South San Francisco under conditions of wetland restoration - Salt Pond MetaG R1_A_D2_MG... ... | reverse complement strand
TCCCCAGCAAAATCCGGCAACAACAACGTTGCCATTCGCGGCCGGTAGCTGTGTTACATAATCCTGAACGGCCTTCAGATCCTGCGTAATAAGATCCTGATCCAGTTCATAAAGTGCATTCCGGGCTGCATCTGAAGATTCAAAATCTGATGTTTTTTGATGGTCTTCATCAAAATTGGATAGCAGATCGGGCGCGATGGCGATATATCCCTCAGCCGCAAGCTGATCTGCAAAACTGCGAACCCAGTCTGTCAAACCGCGGTTCTCATGAATAACGATGACAGCCATAGCATTTTCAGAAACTTCGGGATAGACTACAAAATTATGGATGGTGCGGTCGCCGTCAGTAACTTCAACCCACTCATGATGTCGGGGTGACTCTTCCAGTTGCTCAAGGGCAAAATCTTGCGCGGTTACAGTTTGACTAACAAAGAAGAGGGAAAGTGTAATGATCAGATATTTCATAGGTATGGAATTGGTTGCAGAGTATTAGTCTAAAACCCCAGACCGGCTGTTTCGTTCAGATTTGACCTTTCTGCTATGAATAATCGGGTATGAGATAACCTAATGTGTTGCCGGCCATGAATGACCGGCCTGCCTTCCAAAGCTTCAGCGCAGGCAGGCTCGTATGTTGAGCCTGTTTGGGCTCTTTTTTATTCGATCTTGAAGTTGATAAAAACGTGTAGGCAGAGCCAAGTGCAGGAGAGTTGTAATTTTGAATGAATAAAACCAATCTCTCAGCGGAATTCTGCGAAATAATCTGCGATACTCTGCGAGAAATAAACCGCCCATGAATGAACAGCCTGCCTTCCAAACCTTCAGCGCTGGCGGTTCGCGTGTTGAACCCATTGTGGGCTCTCTTTTTCACCTCATTCTCCTTCAATCCGGTGAATCAAATCATGATCAAGTAAGTCAGTTTCACAATTCCGGCTCGGCTATTTAGAATGAAATCTTTTCGCGGATCGAACAGATCTTCATTATCTCCGGTGACGTGGTAGTTCGTATTAAACACCAGAAAGAGATCACTTCCGGGACGATGAATCCAGTTGATGCGAAGATTGGTTTGAAGATTTCTGGAAAAGTTATCGTACTGCACCAATGCCCTGGCAAAAAGCTTTCGGCTGATGGCCCCAAGAATTGATGTTCGAATAGTGGTGGCTTCAAAATCCCCGTTTTCGAAGGGTAGGCGGATAATATTGTGACTTACACCGCCTTCCACATGTAAATGTTTGGATTGCCGGAAACCAAAGTCCACTCCAAAGTCTGTGCGGTTCCCGTCGTAAAACTGCCCGGTTGAAAAGTTAAACGATCCGAAGACATTCCTGGCTTCATCCGTTCTTCCCTGGGCTGAAAGAGTTTGGAAAGTATAATCACCTGCAGGGATGATTGCATTAGACCGAAGTGCAAAATCACTGACGAGACGTTCAAATTGTCGTTCGTATTCAATTTCAAAAGACTGTCGGTTTCCAAATTCTGAGCGGATAGATGCCGAAAACTCCGTTGTTTGAAGAGTTCCGTCCTGCCCCTCAAAATAGTCGTATGAAGAACGGAAATAGAGCTTACGGATGGAAGGTATCAGACTGAAGGCCACATTTGGTTTATACCCAAGATTAGCGGAGTACTGGCGGAAGTCTAGCCTGCGCACAAAACCAAGTTCAGGCCGGTAGTTTTCTCCTACAGAGGTAAATGAAGCACCTCCTTCGTAAAGATCGTTTTCAAGTTGAATGGAGACGTTTCCGGCTGCATCGTTCAGAAGAGTGTTGTTATCCCACACGTTGGTGAACCATGCATCGAACTGACTGGAGCTCCAGAATCGATACTTGGTATCAACTCCAATGGCACGATTGTAGCCATCAGGGCGCTCCACGTTGGTGAGAATGGTGCCAACGGTTGCACGAGGAAAAACGGTGGCCTGGAGACGTGCAATGGTGTTGTTGGTAGAATTCACTCCAAAGAGATCCCTCATGCCGTTGCCCGTTTCAATATTCATAAGACCAATGGAGTAGCGTCCTGTCTGGCCCGTTACCCGTGCACCGGTCAGAATTTGATCGGTCAGACCAATATTCCTAGAAAAAAATGTTTGAGTAGACCGAACATCCCCATGCTCAAAAAGGCCGGCGCGCTCCAGGAAGAACTCTCTCTTTTCAGGGAAGAAGAGGTTAAAGCGGGTTAAATTCAGTTGAACATTGTCGGCTTCCACCTGGGCAAAGTCGGTGTTCACGGTAAGATCTAATGTCATGTTAGAGGAGATACTGTATTTCAGATCACCGCCAAAATCGTAGTTGTAATCAATATCGGTGGCTTCATCCCTCAAATCCGGACGAATCTCTTGTGCACCGGAAATCAGGTACGGTTTAATTTCAATATTTTTACCCCGGTTGATTCCCTTCAACCCCTTCAGGCGTCCATATTGAGATGCTGCAGCCAAGACGCCGAAACTACCTCCATACTCCATCCCTATAGCCGGCCAGAGAACCCGCTCATTTTTGCGATTGATCATACGCGAAACCATCAAGCCAAACTCCAGCTCTTCACCTTCAGGAAAGCGGAGTTGTCGAAAGGGTATGGCAACCTCCAGAGTCCAGCCTTCATCGTCTATGGTGGTTTCGCTGAGAAAAACTGCGTCCCAGGAAAAACTTTCATAGTTCAGCGTCTCATCCGTTACAAGAGCATCATCTTGTGTTCCCAAAGCATTCATTTCAAACAGATAGGCGTTCCGTCCGTCGAGATAGGTATCGATTCCAATATAGGCGTGATCATCGCGGTTGTTTCGTCCACCCCGTTCCAGGTTCTTTGCACGAATCAGATCCGGATTTTCATCATAAAACCGGAATGCGAAATAGAGGTTGTCGCGATCGTAGGCTATCCGCACTTCAGTGTCTTCGGTAGCCGGTGCCCCGTCGTTTGGCCATACCTGGGTAAATGTTGTGATGGGTGGAATATCCTGCCAGACCGGATCATCCAGGTTTCCATCAACGAATGGTGGCTTTTCGGTAAATACGGCATGGACTTCAAAGTCTGTTGGGGCAGGAGTGGGTTCAGTGGTTTGAGCAACCCCCTGGATGGCGAGAACTTGAAAAGCAACAGTTATGGCAGCAAGCAGTTGATATGATTTCATTCAAAAAGGTTTAACTAATTTTTAGGAAGAGAAATATAGCAAAATGAATTTGAGCATAAGGTAAAAATATGAAAGCGTTTCTATTGAAAAACTTCTTTGGAGCGAAAGTTTTCATAAGAACTTCATAACTAATATGTAAGATCATGTAAAGACAAGTATAAACTAACCAAAATGTGCTTGTTTCAATATTATAGAAATACAGCAGTCCGAAAATTTAGGGAATAGTATGGAAGCATTAGATTTAGCCCGTTGGCAGTTTGGAATCACCACTATATACCACTTCGTTTTTGTGCCACTTACTTTAGGTCTATCCGTTCTTGTGGCAATCATCCAAACCTTTTGGTATCGAACAGGAGACGAAAGGTACAAGCAGCTCACCAAATATTTTGGAAAATTATTTGTCATTGTCTTCACGCTTGGAATTGTAACCGGGATAGTTCAGGAGTTTCAGTTTGGGATGAACTGGAGTGAATATTCAAGGTTTGTAGGAGACATCTTTGGGATCCCTTTGGCCATTGAAGCACTGATGGCATTTTTTATGGAGTCCACATTTTTGGGCCTCTGGCTTTTTGGGTGGAACCGGCTCAGTAAAGGTGTTCACCTCTTATCCATTTGGCTGGTAGCCATTGCATCAAACCTCTCCGCTATCTGGATTTTGATGGCAAATTCCTGGATGCAGGTTCCTGTGGGATATGAGATCGTTGGAGGCAGGGCTGAACTATCTGATTTTGTGGCAATTCTGTTGAATGAACGACTCCTGGTTCAAATGCCTCACACCATCATTGCAGGATTTGTAACAGGCGGACTTTTTGTACTTGGTATCAGCGCCTGGATGATGTATCGCGGAAATCAGGTTCAGACGTTTAAGAAATCAGCTCAAATCGCTCTCGTATTTACGGCAGTGGCTTCTCTGCTAACAGCGACTACAGGGCACAGCCAGGCTCAAGACACTGTTCAGAGTCAGCCGATGAAAATGGCCGCAATGGAAGGGTTGTGGGAAACTGAACAGCCTGCAAGTTTTTCACTTTTTGCACTGATTGACCAGGAAAACAAGACATCGATGAGAGAAGTACGGTTACCCTATATGCTGAGCGTGCTGGCTCACAACAACGCAACTTCAGAAGTAAAAGGGCTGAACGAACTCCAGGCTGAAATGGAAGAAAAATATGGAGAGGGGAATTATATCCCTCCGGTTAAAACAGTGTACTGGAGTTTTCGGGTAATGGTTGGCTTGGGTACACTTTTCATACTCATTGCTTTTACAGGATTGATTTTATGGTGGAAGGGAAAACTCGAAACGACCACTTGGTTTCATAAAGCTCTGATGGGTGCTCTCTTCCTGCCATATGTAGCAAATTCAGCGGGGTGGCTGGTAACAGAAATGGGACGTCAGCCCTGGGTTGTTTATGGGCTGTTGCTCACTTCTGATGGTGTGTCACCCTCCGTAGCGGGCAGCTCAATATGGATCAGTATGGCAGCATTTACTCTGGTTTATGGATTTTTAGCAGCTGTTGCTGTTTTTCTGGTTGTAAAATATGCGAAACCCGGAATTCCTAAAGAGAGCGATAAATCCGGACAAGATTCGGATGAGGTTTCCGATAAAGCAGACGCTTTTGCTTACTAATTTGAGGATATAAAAATACAAGACTATGGATTTTCAACTACTCTGGTTTATTCTAATCGCAATACTTTTTATTGGTTATTTCTTTCTGGAAGGCTTTGATTTTGGCGTCGGCATACTGATGCCGTTCATTAGTCGGGACGACGTTGACCGAAGGGTGTGTATCAATACAATAGGGCCATTCTGGGATGCCAATGAAGTCTGGTTAATAACAGCCGGAGGTGCAATGTTCGCCGCATTTCCGCATTGGTACGCCACGCTCTTCAGCGGTTTTTATCTGCCACTTCTGCTCATACTGCTAGCATTAATATTCAGGGCGGTTGGGTTTGAATTCAGGGCAAAAGTGAACAAGTTGTTCTGGAAGCGAAGTGCGGATCACTTTATTTTCTGGGGCAGCCTGATACCTGCATTTATTTGGGGCGTAGCCCTGACAAACATTGTGATGGGTCTGCCGATTGGTGAAGATATGAACTTCACGGGCGGCTTGTTTGGACTACTGTCACCTTATGCTATTCTTGGAGGACTGGCATCTACCACGGTCTTTACATTGCACGGGGCAGTATTCCTGACGCTAAGAACCGATGGGCCGCTTATGGAACGTGCAGCAAAAGTTGCTCAGATGATGTGGATACCGGCAGGACTGTTGTTACTGGCTTTTGCACTGCTAGGATACAGGTATACCGTTTTATTTGACGGATTGGGCCTCATTCCCGGAACGTTGCCGGCTCTGGCTGTCCTGGCATTTATTTCCGGCTATTTTCTGCTGAAAATGGGTCGAACGGGCTGGTCTTTTGCTGCTACAGGTGCCACCATTTTGTTTGGGACTGTTGTTGCCTTTGAAGGACTTTTTCCAATGCTTATGCCTTCCACACTGAATCCGGATTGGTCCCTGACGATATACAACGCCTCTTCTAGTGATCTGACTCTTACCATTATGAGTGTAGTAGCTCTAATATTCCTGCCATTGATTCTCGGCTATCAGATATACAGCTACTACGTGTTCAGGAAGCGAGTTACGCGTGATTCAATACCGACCCATTAATCCATTTTGATGCGTTCTGTACATCCACATAAAGTTGAGATAGCTCAAAAAAATCTGTTCCGCGATGCACTTACCCAACGCGGATTCGTTGCAGGAATTTTGTTGACAGCTGTGTTAACAGGTTTTACAATTCTTGTTCAGATGTACAGCCTCAGCGTATTGATTGATGCGGCATTCCTGAAAGATTGGAATACAGAAACGTACTATCCTTTTATTCTCCTTCTTTTTGGTGCTGTAGTAGTGAGAGCCATCTTGGCCTGGTCGGATAAGCGGCTCGGAATGAAGCTGGCAATCACTCAGAAAACCGGTTATCGGAAACGGTTTCTGCACAAAATTCATGAAATAGGCCCGGTAAGGCTTAAGAATGAGATGGCGGGTGAACTTATCGGTGTACAGCTTAACGGTATTGAAAAGCTGGATGATTTTTTCAGTCTGTATGTGCCCTCAGCTATCCGAATGGGTACGATTCCCATAATTATTTTTGGGCTGGTTATGTGGCTCGACTGGCCCTCAGGCCTGGTGTTGATGATTACAGGCCCGTTGATCCCGATCTTCATGTACCTGATTGGTACCAAGGCGGGTGATAAAATCCGGGAGCAGTGGAGTTCATTCCGGCGCATGAACGCGCACTTTCTCGATACAATCCAGGGAATGGATACGCTCAAGCTTTTCGGTAGAGAAAAAAGTGCCGGCCGCAGCATTAACAACGTCAGCAGAGTGTTTCGTACAACAACCATGAGAGTTCTGAAAGTGGCTTTTCTATCCGGAATGGTTCTCGAACTGGCGGCCTCGGTAAGTACGGCCGTTGTAGCCGTGGAAGTCGGTGTCCGGCTCATTGAAGGGATGATTGGTTTTCAATTGGGTCTGTTTGTACTTCTGCTTGCCCCGGAGTTTTACCTTCCGTTCCGTTCATTTGGCAGCGCACACCATGCCGGAATGGAAGGGGCAGAAGCAGGAGCTCGGTTATTTGAAATTCTTGATGAAAACACAGAACACTCTGCAAAACCGGATGCCGGTAACGTTGAAGTTCCGAGCCCTCCGTTTATTATTCATTTGAACGAGTTGAGATTTAGTTATCCGGATTCTAAAAGTGAGGTACTGAAGGGAGTGAATCTAGAATTGAAACCGGGAGAAGTTCATACGCTGACAGGAGCAAGCGGCGAGGGTAAATCAACCATTTTGAATATACTCGGAAAACTTCTCCACCCGGATGACGGAAAAATTCTTGTGAATGGAATTTCTCTTAATGAGCTGGATTCGGCGAAATGGAGAGACCTGATTTCTTATCTGCCCCAGTTCCCGCACTTTTTTTCAGGCACTATTGCAGATAATATCCGCCTGGGAAATCAAGAAGCTTCGGATCAAGAAGTTACTGAAGCTGCTGAGCTTGCACTGGCTCATCCGTTCATTTTAAATCTTCCGGACGGGTATAATACGAACCTGGGTGAGGGCGGACTGAACTTGAGCGGCGGCGAACGTCAGCGATTGGCAATGGCCAGAGTATTCCTGAATAAATCCCCCATATACCTGCTGGATGAACCCGGTAACTTTTTGAATGAGGAGCTCGAAGAATTGCTCCTCCACTCTATTAAAAAATTGTCTAAAGAAAAAGTTGTACTAGTCGCGAGTCATCAGCCAAGAACCATTCTCGCATCCGATCGGCTATCTATTTTGAGCGACGGAATTGTATCGGAGAGCGGCTCACCGGATGATCTTTTTCCAAATTTCGTGGAGATTACTGATGCAGGGGAGGATCAAAGATGAGAGAACTGAGTGAAATACTTCAAGAGCTTTATAGTTTAAAAAAGAGAGTTTCACTATCTCTTGTTCTTGGCATTTTTACGGTTATTACGGGTGTGGGACTGCTTGCAGCATCCGGATATCTGATCAGCTGGGCAGCGCTGCGTCCGCCAATTTTGGATTTGATTCTGGTTCTGGTAGCTGTCCGGTTTTTCGGGATCTCCAGAGCTGCCTTCAGATATGCGGAACGACTTTTTTCGCACGACCTTACTTTTAGAATTCTCAAAAATTTACGGGTCCATTTTTACGAAAAAATCGAACCGCTGCTACCCGGAAAAGCGATTGAGTACCGTTCTGCTGATTTACTGAGCCGTTTTTCTGACGATGTGGACCAGCTCCAGGAATTTTATCTGAAAACAGTCAGTCCGGTAGCTATTGCACTTTTCTTTATTGTTCTCACCACCATTCTGACAAGCTGGTATTCACCGATTTTGGGTTTCACAGTTTTCACTCTTATGCTTTTAAATGCATTTCTGATGCCAATTTTTGTTAGGTACAAAGCGGGAAAGTCTGCCGAGGAGTTATCCGTCGGAAACGCTGAGCTGAGCCAATTTATGAGTGATCATATCCGTGGGGCGAACGATCAGCTGTTTTCCGGCCATCATCAGCAGTGGATTAGTAATGGCGAAGAGATCATTGATGAACTTTCTGAAATTCAGAAAAAAAGAGCGGGCGCTTTTGGTCTGGAATCCGGCCTGTTCATGCTAATAAGTCATATCAGTTTACCGGTCTCTTTCATTATGCTTTTGCCGTTAATACTGAAAGGTGAAATTAGCGGACTTGTTATGACTGCAATTGTACTGGGTATTTTTTCAGTTTTTGAGGCGCTGGAACCTATGGGCAATGCGCTTCAGCATTTTTACGAATCCAGAGAGGCGGCCGGCAAATTACAAGAGATAACTTCTACATCAGAGTCAGATCTAGAGAGAAACAAAAGAGTTGATTTTGCTCCCAACAAGTATTCAGTCACTTTTCAAAACGTACAATTTGGTTACCGTGATAAGCCGGTACTCAAAGGATTGAATGTGAAGATTCAAGCCGGAGAGCATGTGCTTCTGAAGGGGGCTTCCGGATGTGGGAAAAGTACCATGGCTCACCTGTTGGTTAAATGGTTTGAACCTTGGGAAGGGGAAATCAGAATCGGAGATCAAAGCATCAATGAATATAGAGGAAGAGAAGTTCGCCGATACATAACCGTGGTAGGGCAGCATACGCGGCTGTTCAATACCTCACTCCGAAATAATTTGAAAATTGCCAAACCGGAGGCAACTGATGAAGAACTGGTAGAGGCACTCAATCGTGTTGGATTTAGTGAAACACTTAAGGTCCTGCCTGATGGATTAAGTACACAAGTAGGTGAACTGGGTTTAAGATTGAGTGGTGGTGAACGCCAGCGGGTATCGCTGGCAAGGGCACTTCTAAAGGATGCACCCATCTGGATTCTGGATGAGCCTCTTTCCAGCCTGGACCGTGAGATGGCAGACGAAATTATGCACACCCTTCAAGATTTAATAGAGAGCAAAACAGTGCTGCATATCACGCATCAAAACAGCCGATACTTTACTGCCGATAAAGTATATCTAATGAAAGACGGTACCGTGTATGAAGAGGCCGTTCAACTTGTTTAACGGCTGAGTTATATATGATATTAAAAAAAAGAGACAGGGATGCGATCCCTGTCTTTGAAACTTGATGCACCGAAAATTCAGGTGCGTTTAGTTGAGATCTTTTCTGCAAAAATACCAGTCAACGCATTCATACCCTTCTTCCATACGTTTTTCCGCTTCTTCAGCAGTTGCAGGCGGAGGCACAATTACCTTATCACCGGGCTCCCATCCTTCAGGGGTGGCAATCTTGTGCTCATCAGAAGTCTGTAAGGACTTAACGAGTCGAAGAACTTCCTTCACAGAGCGTCCGTTGGTCATAGGGTAATAGAGCATTGCTCTGAGGATTCCTTTATCGTCAATGATAAATGTGGTGCGAACTGCAGAGGTGTCACTGGCACCGGGCTGAATCATTCCATATGCATTGGCAACTTTCATCGACAGATCTTCGATAATCGGAAATGGGATTTCTACCCCAAATTTTTCCTTGATATTACGTACCCATGCGAGGTGCGAGTGAGTGCTGTCAATTGAGAGTCCTAGCAGTTCAGTATTCAGCTCGTTGAATTTGTCAGCATTTTCAGCAAATCCGATAAATTCAGTAGTGCAAACGGGAGTGAAATCTGCCGGGTGCGAGAAAAGTACCAGCCACTTTCCCTCATAGTCTTTCAATGATTTAACACCTTGAGTAGTTTTCGCTTCAAAATCGGGTGCCCTTTCGTTGAGTCTGGGCATTACTGCGTGTTGTTGATCTTCCATGGTCTATTTTTACTCGGTTTATATTTATAAATACATGTTAATACAAGTAATATATTTTAATCAATAACTGAGTTCAAATAGAACTTTACTATAGTGTGCATTTGAATCAACGATGCTGCGTTACTTTATGCGATTTGATTGGCGGAGCTGACCAAATGTATTGTGTTTGGTTTTTATGATTTACCTCGTGCCTGACCGGTATACCTGAAGAGTGATGCTGCCACTACAAACAGAGTGATAAAGAATCCGTTAACAGTTATGATTTCAAATATGGAGCTTCCTGTTGCATCAGCCATGCCGATCGTCAGTGCAATAACTGCAATCACAGCTTGCATAACAGCCATTGCAAACATGGTAAGCATCATGCCCTGGGGTTTGAATTTCGATATAAATCCGCCGCAAATCCCTGTAAAAATCACAAGGAAATAGAGCAGATTGATGTCATTATTTTCCGAACCAATAATACCTACCGCCATATTCACCCAGACGAGGAAAAGTCCGGTAAACAATGCAAAACCAATTGCAATTCGATACATCATTTCCCCCGATGTTCTTGTGACAAGAGTGTAAGTAAGCCCGGTGCCGAACAGTAGAGTGCCGGCAATCACAAAATCGGAGAGTGTCCATGCTACTTCGTTTGTAAACTGCATGGCAATCAACGGTATCATTAAGAGGAGTATCGTTCCAACGGCGGGGTAGGCGATAGAGGGTAGAATTTTGCGTTCCATATTTATATAAATTAGCTGTTTAGAGTTTTTAGTTTGGATTTTGTTATGAAATACCAACCGGATCCTGTTACAATCATTAACAGTGGAATGGCACCAGGCTCGTCCTCGATAGTGATCATGTATATCAACAGAATGATTCCCAATAATGTGACTAGAACCGAGATGATTTTTTGGAGTTTAAGCTTGTTATTTTGTTTTGTATTCATGACTCTTTCTGTGATTTTATGATCTGTTCTAAAGCCTTGAGATGATGATCAAAAGCTTTTTTCCCTTTTGAAGTCATGGAGTATTTGGTATTTGGTTTGTTGTCGATAAAGGATTTTTCCACACCAATAAACCCTTCCTTTTCCAATTTTTTAATGTGTGTGGCAAGGTTGCCATCCGTTACATCCAGGAACTCCTTCAGTGAGGTGAAGTCGAGAGAATCGTTCACCGCCAGTACTGACATGATTCCAAGCCTGATTCTGCTTTCGAATGCTTTATGTAAATCATCGAATGAAATATTCACTTTGAATCACCGCTCGTATCTGAAGTGCATATAAATTCCATAGATGATGTGAACTGCACCAAACCCTGTTACCCAAAACAGCAAACTATACTCAATGAACCATACACTAATCAGACCCAGGATGATTTGTATACATCCCATGAAATTTACTTCAGGGATTGTAAACTGTCCGGCATTGATCAGGGCAAGTCCATAGAACAGCAGCGTGAGAGGTGCAGCTAATCCGATCAACCCGTGTGCTGTTAGTAGTAAAATTAATGCACCTCCCGTAAACAGCGGAATGGCCATATGTACTAAAAGGCGTTTAGAGGTTGTGTTCCAAATGGTTTCATTTCTTTTATGGGCTTTCCGCCATGAGAGATAGATCGCCGTTACTAATGCCAAGACCAACACCCCCGCCGCAAGCAGTGTAATTGCAGGCAAGTTTGGTGAAGTATAAAAGAGTTGATTAGGGTTGAAGTCAAAAAGAGAGTATGCAGCATAAGCTCCGCTAAATGCATAGATACCGGCTAATATTCCGGCCCAACCCGAGAGCGAGGCAAATTTGGAAGATTTCTCCATCATTGAGCGTATCTCGGCGATGTCTTGTATGTAGTCCCGTTTTTCTTTCATGGAAAGTACTTTTTATTTCAAAGTACATGTAAATCAGAAATAAACCAATATCTCATTGGAATATTTCTAGGATTGAGATATGGAGTTAAACATTACCGAATTATCTGAAGGGAAGTTGAACAAAATTTAAATGCTAGCATGCCTGATTTTGCAATACCACTCAATTATACAATCTGCCTGCTTCCTTTTTATATGGAGGTACTCGTTCCCTGGTGAACTTTAAAGACCTTTGACATTATAAATATTGCCAAGGAGTGGAGTGATCGTTGGTTAACGATTCTGTCTTTTGATGATTACGGTTACTGAATTTTAAGATGAAGAGTCTTGATTGATCCCATAGCTAGAGGTCAATATTTCAGGAAAAGTTGAAGAGAGAAATTGGACAAGTGTAACAGTCAAGTTCTTCTATATTATCAAACTGTTAACAATTGTTTTTTAGTAGGTAATAGACCAAGAATTAATCAAGATTTCACAATTTGGGTCTAATTTCAGACAAAATTATAAAGAATTACATGTGTAGAGAATAAATCAAATTCGATACATGTAAAAGAGTTACAGAGACTACGAAGATGTTTTTAATGAAAGGATCATCTTGGACGCTCAACACACAATAAAACGCTTAAAAAATAAAGCAGGCATGAAAGAGAATAATGAAATTTCAACCTTACCATTTTTGACGGACGAAAATCCATATCACTACCGCAGTTTTAAAAACGGATTGTGGAATAATGAAATTGACGTCAGAGATTTTATACAAAAAAACTATACACCTTACGAGGAAGATGCATCATTCCTGAGTGAGCCTACAGACACCACCAAATTGCTTTGGCAACAAGTACTGAGTTTGATGCTTAAGGAGCAGAAAAAAGGAGTTCTGGATGCCGATACGGAATTGGTTTCGTCTATCGTATCTCACGGTCCGGGCTACATTGATAAGGAGCTGGAGCGCGTAGTAGGTCTTCAGACCGATGCTCCTTTGAAACGGTCCATGATGCCATTTGGTGGCATTCGTATGGCCAAAAAAGCTTTGGAAAGCAATGGGTTCCCTTTCTCTGAAAAAACCCAGGAAGCATTTGACGCCATCAGAAAAACACATAACGATGGAGTATTTGATGCCTACACTGCAGAAATTCGAAATGCGCGTTCTTCAGGAATTGTAACAGGTTTGCCGGATGCCTATGCACGTGGACGTATAATTGGTGACTACCGCCGGGTAGCACTCTACGGAATGGATCGGTTGATCGAAGATAAAAACGAGCAACTGGATTCTCTTGAGATTCAAAACCTGAATGAAGAAACCATTCGTCTGCGCGAAGAAATAAATGAGCAGATCCGTTCACTTCATGAACTGAAGGAGATGGCTTCGAGCTACGGATTTGACATTTCTAAACCGGCAAAAAATGCCACTGAAGCCGTTCAATGGGTCTATTTCGGATACCTTGCTGCTGTAAAAGAGCAAAACGGTGCCGCAATGTCTTTCGGACGAGTTTCTACATTTTTAGATATCTATATTCAGCGCGATTTAGATGAAGGTGAACTGACCGAAGCCGGTGCCCAGGAACTGATCGATCATTTAGTGATGAAGCTCCGAATGGTGCGCTTTATGCGTCCGCCAGAGTATGATGAGCTGTTCTCCGGCGACCCAACCTGGGTGACCGAAGTGATCGGCGGGATGGGTATTGATGGGCGTACGATGGTTTCCAAAACCTCATTCCGTTTTCTGCAAACCCTCCACAACTTGGGTCCTGCTCCGGAACCAAATTTAACAGTTCTGTGGTCAAAAGACCTGCCTGAAGGTTTTAAGCAGTTCTGCGTGGATACCACTATCGAAACGTCTTCCCTGCAGTACGAGAATGATGACCTTATGCGCAGTTATTGGGGGGATGATTATGGAATTGCCTGTTGTGTGTCGGCAATGAAGATCGGGAAGCAGATGCAATTCTTCGGTGCGCGCGCCAACCTTGCCAAAACATTGTTATACGCTATTAACGGCGGAAAAGATGAGGTTTCAGGCGAGCAGATTGGTCCTGAATTCGCTCCTATCACCGGCGATATCTTAACTTATGAAGAGCTGATGCCGAAGTTTGACGCCATGATGGAGTGGCTGGCGGCAACTTATATGAATGCGCTGAACGTGATACACTTCATGCACGATAAGTACTATTACGAGCGTCTTGAAATGGCCCTTCACGATCGGGATGTATTCCGTACAATGGCGTGCGGAATTGCAGGTATCTCTGTAGTAGCCGATTCCTTAAGTGCATGTAAATTTGCGGAAGTTCGTATTCTGCGGGACGAAAATGGCCTGGCAACCGATTTCGAAACCACCGGAGAGTTTCCGGTATTTGGCAACGATGATGATCGCGTTGACAGTATCGCCCATGAGCTTGTGAAAACTTTTATGGAAAAGCTTAAAAAACAGCCCACATATCGTGACTCGGTACCTACACAGTCTTTGCTTACCATTACTTCAAATGTGGTTTATGGCAAAAAAACGGGTAACACCCCGGATGGACGTAAAAAAGGAGAGCCGTTTGGTCCGGGTGCAAACCCAATGCACGGGCGCGATACAAATGGCGCGGTAGCAAGTATGCGTTCGGTAGCTAAACTGCCGTATGAGTATGCTCAGGATGGTATTTCCTACACCTTCTCTATCGTTCCGGGAGCGCTGGGACGAACGGAGAATGATCGCGTAGAAAACATGGTGAATCTGCTGGACGGATATTTCAACGAAGGCGGACACCACATCAATGTAAACGTATTTAACCGTGAAACACTGATGGATGCTATGGAACACCCTGAAAAATATCCTCAACTTACCGTTCGGGTTTCAGGATATGCGGTAAACTTCAACAAACTGACCAAAGAGCAGCAGATGGATGTGGTTACGCGGACTTTCCACGCGACCAATTGATTATCTGCTAACCAAAAGTCATAGAAAACTAAAGTGGTATAAAAGGGAGTGCTCGCCTAAAAAGCAGTGCTCCCTTTTTATAACAGAGGGGAAATAGATGAAAAATGTAACAGGATATTTACATTCTGTTGAAACAGCCGGGACACTTGATGGGCCGGGTATACGAAGGGTATTGTTTTTGAATGGGTGTCCGCTTAACTGTGTGTACTGTCATAATCCCGATTCGCGCCGTTACAAAGGCGGTACAAAAACGGATGCTTTTACAGAGCTTCGCGCTATTGCCAAACAGAAGGATATGCTTATCGGTATGAAA
>Ga0209942_1001123_pt1 | contig 15032 bp, 15 predicted proteins | sample SalPonR1_A_D2_MG_FD_185695 | JGI IMG/M metagenome (GOLD analysis project Ga0209942, IMG submission 185695) | Salt pond soil microbial communities from South San Francisco under conditions of wetland restoration - Salt Pond MetaG R1_A_D2_MG... ... | reverse complement strand
TAGTTTCTATACAGCAGTTCAAGATGATAAAAGACAAACTTACAAAAGTGATTGGGTGAGAAATGTTAAAGGCGATGTTACGGAATATGATGAAAACAATAAACAAGGGTATGTTGCTTATGAACAAGAAAGAGAGACAACTAATAGACTAAATCTTTTACCTGCTTCAGATACAAATCGTAGTTATCACCAAAGTGCACCTAACGAATTAAAAGCTACAAATAAAGAAAATAATTTATATAGTCATCTTGGAAATGCAGCAAGCGAGGTTCAGAAAATTACAGATTATACAGGAGCTTATAATTACACAAAAGAAAAACAAGCTATCAACAATCCTTATTATAAAGGAACACCTTCAAGAACAAATATAGGAAAATATGATAACACTCAATATAAAAACGTATCTAATTACGGAAATAGAGAAAATATTATGGATAAAAGAGGATATATTGCAGGAGGTCAAAAAGAAAATATAGTATTGGGTTCCGACGGTGTTAAAGCTAAACTTAAAGACGACACTCTTGGTAAAATTAAATACGAGTATAATGCTAACGTACATAAAATTTTTCAAGAACCTATTAATAAATCTAAAATTGGAGAAACACGATGCAACGATACTGTTGAAAAGGACGTGAGTAACAGAATAAACCCTGAATTATTAGACGCCTTTAGACATAACCCTTATACTAAAAGTTTACATAGTATTTAATAAGATACCATCGCGTTTTATTTATAAAATTAATTCAAAGATATTTTATAAATAATAATGTCTAGAATAATGTCTAGAAGAAGAACAAAAAAAATTATTAACATTTCTAGTGACAAAGAACCGAAGGTAGAACCGAAGGTAGAACCGAAGGTAGAACCGAAGGTAGAACCGAAGGTAGAACCGAAGGTAGAAAATTTCAAATATAAAACTAAACCCTCTGATTTTCAAGAAAGTCTTAAAGAATTTTATATAGATTTACCTGAAGATGAACAAGATAAAATAAATCAAATTAAAGAAGACCCTGTAGAATCTATAAATTTGAGTGATTCAAAAGAAGATGAAAAACTTTCTACAGAAGAACTTAACAAGAATTATAAATCTTTTATGAAAAAAAGAAATGAAACTGTTTCTCCACAGCATTACAGTAAAGTAGAAAATAAACCCGAAACAACCCAAAATAATTTTAATGATAATCATGTTAAATTCTTTTCTTCTACGAACAGAAATGATAGCGTTTTTAAAGGAACAAGAGCAACACAACCCACATCCCGTGTTAATAACAAGTTATCTGAAAATAGATAATTTATTCGCAGCCACAACGCTGTTATTAAATAAAAAGTATAGTACAATTTAAAAAATAATTTGTAATATACTTAAATGGAGCTTGATAAAATTTATCATCGTGACTGCTTAGATGGTCTTAAAAACTTTGAAGATGAAAGTGTTGATATCATTATCTGCGATCCACCATATAATATTGGTAAAAATTTTGGAAATAACAGTGATAAACAAACACCAGAAGAATACCTAGAATGGTGTGAAAAATGGATTAAAGAGTGTATTAGAATATTAAAACCACAAGGTTCTATGTATATTTATGGATTTAGTGAAACTTTGGCTTACATAAGAACTAAAGTAAAGATAAATGTTAGATGGCTTATTTGGCATTACACTAATAAAACCACACCATCTTTAAATTTTTGGCAGAGATCTCATGAAAGTATATTATGTTGTTATAAAAATAAACCAAATTTTAATAGAGATGATGTAAGAGAGTCGTACACTGAAACATTTTTGAAAAATTCTAATGGAAAATCAAGAACTAATACAGTTGGTAGATTTAACAATGCCATAATCAAAGACAAACAGACAGTTTATAAAGCTCACGAAAATGGTGCTTTACCAAGAGATGTTATAAAAATTCCAGCTTTAGCAGGAGGTTCTGGTAAAAAAGAAAGAGTTAATCATCCAACGCAGAAACCGTTAGAATTATGCAAGAAACTGATTAAAGCTTCGAAAAATAAAAAAGACACAACCTTGGTAGTTGTGCCTTTTGCTGGATCTGGTAGCGAATGTTTAGCTTGTAAAGAAGAAAATGTTAATTTTATAGGATTTGAAATCAATGAAGAATACATTGATTTATGCAATGATCGCTTGAAAAAACCACTTTAACTTTTTAATTCACATAAATCCAATAAACTATATTTTATCTATTCTAGTGTGTTTATTTAATGAAATTTAAGCGTTTCATTAAATTTAAATAAATTGTCGCGCGTTTTTTATCTAAATTAACTTTATTAATATAATTTAAAATATGTTAGATAATTCTTTAGTTGCAGCTAAAAAAGAATACACTGATCAATTAACAGAGATATTATCTCCTTTAATAATTAAAGGGGTTAAAAGTATATGGGATAAATGTTTGGATAATGATAATCGTAAACCACTTCGTTGTTTTCAAGAAAGGTTAGCTTCAGTACCTATTTGGAATCAAACTGTTATAGACAATGAATATAAAAGAATTATCGATGAAACTGGTTGTAATTGGTTAGATAAACTTATCAAAGCTGTTTTTTTATCAAATGTTAAAGTTTTATCAACCGTAAGGGTTGGTAAAACAAAAACAATTCATATTAAAGTACCAGAAACAAAGACATTTATACATAAATGTTATATAGAATGTGCTAGAGCTTTATGGCAAGAACCTAAATTAATAGATAATAGAAATGAAGATTCTAATTATAATGAAATAAAATCAAAACACAGACGGTTATATAAAGTAATTTCCGAGTCTATAGAAAAAGCTATAAGTAAAAACATACCTATTCAGACAATTCTTGAAAATTATATTAATGACGTTGTCGACGATGAAGACGAAGACGATTCCCAATTCGAAGAAGACATTTCTCATAATATAAAAACTCAAGGCGATGACGAAATCAAGGAAGAAAATAATATTCAAAATGTTTCTGAACCTAATTCTTTTGACGAGGTCAACGAAGACAACGAAGACAACGAAGACAACGAGGTCAACGAAGACAACGAAGACAACGAGGTCAACGATGACAACGAGGTCAACGAGGACTCTAAAAAGGAAGATGATGTTTTTATGAAAGAACCTCAATTATACGTTTCTGGTGGTAATGATATTCAAAGCTCTTCTGAAAATTTTGAATATGGAAAAAATATAAAGATAAATAATAAAGAAGAAGTAGATAATTCTCCATTTTTTTCAGATTCTGAATCAGAAGAAGAATAAATATACAAACGCGTAAAAAAAAAAGTTTTATTTCATGTGTTATTTTTATTATTAAAAATGGAAAACAGTTTTCTTATTAATTTTAAAAAATCTTATATTTTAGTACCTATTGCAATCATTTTTGGAATTATTTTAATTTATTTAAATAATAAATTTTCCGATGAAAAAACACATAAAAAGGGGTATGTTAAAATTTCTTTGTTAATAGCTTTTATTTCTACTTTTATAGTCTACATTCATAATATAGACGGAGTCATAGAAGAAGAATTTATGTCTGGTCCTACACCATTTTAAATTGAATTTAAAAGACCAATGTTTTAAAATTTAATAATAATAATGTCTTAAAAATATGCGTATATAATTTAAAAATATTAAATTTATAAATATAAGAATAAGAAGTGAGATGAAATCATCAGATACTTATGAAATAAACATTAAACCCTTTGATATGAACAAATTAAAAAAAGAAAGTATAGTAGTTTGTATAGGTAAAAGAAACACAGGAAAATCTTTTTTAATAAAAGACATATTGTATCATAAAAAAGAATTACCTATGGGTTTAGTTATATCAAGAACAGATCATCTTTGCCATTTTTATGATAAATTTATACCTTCTATGTTCATTCATGATAGATACTCCCCAGAAATTCTTAATAAATTATTTAAAAGACAAGAAACTGCATTAAAAAAACAATGGGCAGAACCTCATTGTTTTTTGTTGTTAGATGATTGTTTAAGTGATGCTAAAGCCTGGTCTAAAGACGAAAGAATTAAAGAAATATTCTTCAACGGAAGGCATTATAAAATACTTTTTTTATTAACTATGCAAAGCCCTATGGGAATACCACCTTCTATGAGAACAAACATTGACTTTACATTTATTCTTAAAAATAATAATTCCACAGATAGAGAAAAGATATATAAAAATTATGCAGGTGTTTTTCCTACAAGAGAGATATTTGATAAAGTTTTAGATGAATGTTCAGAAGATTATCATTGTTTAGTTATAGACAATACAACTCATAGTAATTCTATAGAAGATCAAGTGTTTATATATAAAGCAAGTGATCATAAAGATTTTAAAATGTTCTCGCGAAATATGTGGGAAATTAATAATAATAAATATGAAGGAAAAGATGTAGAAGATAGAATAGATAGAAAGAAAGAAATTATAACAAAAGGAAATAAACTTCTTATAATTAAAAAAAACCAATAAATATATTAATAATATATTTATTGGTTTTAGTATTTTTGTATTTTTTTATAATTTTTTGTATTTTTTTATAATTTTTTATATTTTTTTATAATTTTTTATATTTTTTTTGTAATTTTTTATAATTTTTTTTTGTAATTTTTTAATAATTTTTTAATAATTTTTAGTATTTTTTATAATTTTTTATAATTTTTTTTGTAATTTTTTATATTTTTTTATAATTTTTTAGTATTTTTTAGATATTCAATATATACGTTTGAATTCTAGGTTCTAACGAATATAATTTATAATATACGTCTGCCATAGTTATAGCTACCCGTGTTCTTTTATACTGACCATGTAATTGCTTAATAGTCATTTCGTATCTTTTAGGGATGTCTGGGGATTGTTTTTTAATAACGTACCGTTCTCGATATAAGTTGTAAATATCAACTATTGCGTTATTTACCACAGAGTCCATGTATTCAAATCGTTGAAATTCTTCAGGAAATAATTTCCGATATTCTTGTTTTATTTCAGGATTGTCGTAAACTCTTTTTAAATATTCAATGAGTATTTCTGGATGATTACCTCTTAAAAAGAATTTATTGTAAAAATCACCTGTAAGTAACTTGACACGAGTTGTTGTACTTTTATCTTCGTTTTCGATGTAAATTATATAATTTATATCTATATTTCCAACTTCTAATTTTTGTTTGAACTCGTTAATATCAAGTTCAAATAACCCTTTTTCCATTCTTGTTTCTTTTAATGTTTCTTTATTCACCTTGTTTATATAGAATAAACAAGGAGTTCCTACATTAGAAACAAGTTTATTTTCAGGGTGTTGGATTAAAAATGTATGAAAAAAATCTTTATCCAATGTGTTTTCGAATTCTTCATAATAACAATTATAGGAATACTTAACACACTCTTCGAACAAGATTTTAAACGATTTTTTAGAAGTCCAAGTATTATTAGAAGCATTTATACTTTTTGAAGTTGCTATATTCCATTGTCCTTTGTAATAAAAAAGTTTCACAATACTTCCTTCAAAATAAGGTTCAACTGTAAAATTTTTAAGATTTTCCAATGGAAAAGCGTCTGTAGAGCATAAATTAAATCGTCCTGTAAAGCCTTCATAAGTTTTTTCAAAACTGTAATGAATCACTTTGTTAGTATCTTTTTCTAAAATCATACCAGTGGCTTGTCTCACAATTTTATTATTAAAATCAGCATCTTCTGAAAAATAAAGCATATAAAGATCTTTATATTGTTTTATTTTTATATTTAATGGATCGAGTAATTCGTGAATACGTTTGAATTCTGTATTTCCTAAATATTTTACTAGATCGGCCATAATTAGTTGAAAAATAACTACTAATTTGAAATTAAAATTAAATTTTTTTTTAAACTATCTCGTTTTTATTTATTAAAGTAGTGACTGACAATTTAGAATTTCTCCCTGGTCTTAAAGCTCTACCTAACATCTGATTATACAACACTTCTCCTGTTTTATGTAAAAATAAAATATCTGTTGTATTTTCCAAATTCATTCCACAACCTTCTGAGGAACTTTCTATTAATAAAACATCTATTTCATTGTTTTTATAACTTGTTATTATTTTAGAAATAGCTTCAGAAGTTCCTCCTTTTAAATCAGAATATTTTATAGAAAATTTATCTAATAATTTACTTACTTCATAAAATGATCCTTCAGAATCTGAGAATATAATCATTTTTTTATTTTTAAAATTTTCAAATATTTTTTCCAAATGTTTAAGTTTAGTGTTATTATTAATAGAAATATTATTTATATAATTTATTATATGTTTTTTCATAGTTTCTAAAGATATTTTGTTAGTTTCTGTATTAGAAGTGCATTTATAAAACTCTTCTAATAATTTTTTATTGAATTGTTTTTCCTTTTCATAAAAAGATATAGTGTTTATTTGTTGCGTAAGCCATTCCCCTGTATAATCTTTATGTAATCTTTTTAAGTCTTGTTTTAAACTTTCAATTGTTATATTTTTCTTTGTATAATCTTCAATATTTTGTTTAGAAATTATATAAGAATGATATATATTTTCTACAATATTTATCATAGCTTCTTCAGCATTATCTGATTTTTTTTTAGTTTCTTTATTGATTATACGTCTATAACTAAAAGAATTAAAATGCTCTAATTGAACTATAGACAAACAGTTAAAAAATATATCTGTTATATCATCGCATTCTATTTTCTTTTCTACAGTGGTTTCTAATTTAAAATTACTATTTTCTAAATAATTGTCTTCACATTGAACCATTAATTCGTGTAATTTATCTAAAGGTATAACAGTATCATTAAATATAAATCCTTTTGAAGTTATACAATTATTAAAAGAAGCTGAAATGAACCAAGTAAAATAATTTTTTGACCCTAAATCTTCATATGAAGATATTAATGTATTCTGTAAACCCTGTTCTTTATTTCTTTTTCTAGTGTTAATTAAATCTTTTCTTTTTTGTTCTATTCTATGTAACAAATCGTAAACAGAGTCTATCTCGTCAAAAATAATTCTCTTAATATTAATACCTGTTTGATTTAAAATTTCAGAGATCAAGTTATAATATAGATCAACTGTAATCATAACATCGTATTTTTTATAATCTTCTTTTGATCTAGAATATAATTCTGTTATGTCAGCATACGATACAAAAGATTTTACATTTAAAAACCCTTCTTCTGTAAATTTTTTAAATTCTTCTAACCATTGTTGATGAATATTTTGAGGAACAACTATTAAATTTTGAGTTTTATTATGGAGTATTTTATCAGCTACTATAAGACTTATAATAACAGCTGTCTTACCAGACCCAGCTTTATCTGCTATTACACCGTATGCATTTTCAGAATTATAATTATTTTTTTCTATCTGTAAACATTTATATAACATTGACATCTGATGATCTAGAAGAGGTATTTTTATCTTATCAGGTTGTGGTACTTTTTTATTTTTTTCTGTTATTTTCCAGTTATCCATTTAGGTTCTTATTAAATTTAAAAATATAATATATTTTTAAATTATATACGAATTTATTTATTTTTATGATTATAATAGTTTTCTTTTATAATCAAAGGGTTATCTAAAAGAGCATATAACAATGAAGCAATCGTGGCTATTAAAAAAATAGTATTAATATCTATTTTTACACTTGGAAAATAATAAACACTTACTCCAACACCTATACCTAAAAAAGAGTATTTTAACATTCTTAACATTATATTACATGTATCTATATCTTGTTGAAACATTTTAATTTTATAATATATGGTATGTATATAATATATATTATAAAAAAATATTTAAACTTTTACTGATTAACAAAATTCGTTTGTATCTTAAAAAAAAAATATGATTATCTTTTAATTAACTTAGTAGTATGTCTGAACAAAGAAAAGAAGAATTAAAAAATAGAAAAGAAGTTATAAAGAATGCTCCTTTAGAAGATTATCTCACAGAAGATTCTCCAGTTAAAAATCAAAATTATTTTGTTTTAAGTTACATTGTTCCAGACGATGATAATGAAATCAAACATCCTGTTATTAAAGTAAGAGGATCTTATAAAACACAAGATGAATGTGAAAAAAGAATTGAAAAATTAAAAGTAGTCGACTCTTATTTTAACATGTATATTTGCGAAGTAGGTAAATTTGGATCTCTTTTACCAACAGAAGAACTTTCAAAAACAGACGAAATCGATGTTAAATATCAAGAATCTCTATTGAATACGATGATTCAAGGGTATAAACAAAATAAGGATTTGGCAGACAGTACGTTTCAAAAAAGAAAAGAAGATCTAACACAAAAAATTAAACATGAATCTTCAAAAGAAGGACAAGTTTCATTGAGTTCTAAAAAGGAAAATCCTCTATCAATTAAGACAAGAATTGAAGTAACAGAAAAACATATTAAAGATTTAGAAAGTGAAATTAAAAAATGTAAAGAAATACTTGATGAAGATCAGAAAAAATACGATACGGAATATACAAAAGAGGAAATAGAAGAAGCAGAGAAGGAATATAAAAAACAATACCCTGAAAAATTTAAAATAGACGATTTTAAAAGTCAAGTATAATTTTATTTAGTATTTTCCATACCATTTCCACTAGATGTAAAAACTGTATTATCACTAAATAAATTATCATATATTTCAGATAATTTCACAGGGCTTTGCATTTCCTCTTTTAAAGTTCTTGGGACAAATCTATATTTTATTACAGGAGGAGGACATTTTTCTGATGAAATTTTATAAATAATAAAAACAATAAAAACACTTATAATAAGTATTATACTACTATTAAATATAAAAGACATATCTTTTTTAGTACTACTGTTAATTATTATTAATTATTATTAACATAATAAAATAAAAAATAATCAATAATATTTTGTACAAATTATTATTGATTATTTTTTGTGTCTGTTATTTAAGATTTATTTTATGAATGTATAATAATATAAATATGCCTAAAATAAATGCATACTCCAGAAGTAATAACTTTGACACTGCTGGGTTAATTGATATATTAAATGCTTATACAGATCAACCTGTATTAAAAACTTCAGACGTTGTTTTTAATTCAATAGAGATAGATACTATATTTTCTTCTGGAGATGTCGTTGTTGGAGGAGATTTAACTGTCAACGGACAAACAACTATAATATCATCAGAAATTCTAGAAATAGTTGATAATATCATACTGATAAATTCTGCACAAAATTCACCAGGTGTATCTTTGAATTTAGCTGGAGTAGAAGTTGACAGAGGAGATTTAATAAATTTTCAATCTGTTTATGAAGAATCATCATTATCTTTTAAGATCGGACAAGTTGATGATTTACAAACAGTGGCTACTAGAGAAGACAACCCTTTAGATAAAGGAATTTTAGTTTTTAACGACTTAGAAAAAAGATTAGATAGTGTAAACGATATACAACTTCCTATAGTGTTTTCTAGTGGTGTAAACTCAACAGATTCATCGTCTGGTTCTATTGTAATATCTAACGGGGGAGGTATAGGAGTCTCTGGTGATATTTATACAGATGATACTATATTTATAAAAGGAGATACATATTCAAGTTTTATTAAATCTAATAATTCAGACGATATTATTGTTAACTCAGGTAGTAATTTTATATTTCAACAAGATGCAAATACAAGAGTACAAATACCCTCGAATGTTAATTTAATTTTTGCAAGTTTAAACAAAAGAATCTTTACAGACGGTACCGATTTACACGTAGAAAATTTAGGAGGAGAAATAAAATTAGCAACTTCTGGTAATATTAGAATAAACAATAATAAATATATTCAATGGGATAACGGTAATTTAATAGGATACAATGGGACTAATATGATTTTAAACAGTACTGGTAATTTTACAGTATCTCCATTAATGATAGCAAGTCTTTCTACTTCATCTACTAGTCCTACTACAGGAGGTTTATTGTCTTTTGGAGGAGTGGGTATTGTAAATTCAACAGATGCTGTTGATGAAAATAATGGTGGGAGTATAACTTCTGCTGGAGGACTAGCTATCAAGAAAAAAATATTTAGCGGACAAGAGATAACAAGCAATTCTGGAGAAAATAGTAATCATTTTAGACTTTTTAGTAATAACCTGGGTAGATTTAGTTTAGGGTTAGACGGTGTAGAAACAGGAACAAACAGTGGTAGTAATTTTGTTATAAAGAATTACGACGATTCTGGAAATTTTATAAGTGATACTGTGAATATAGAAAGACAATCTGGAGATATATCAATTTTATCAACCACACCGAGTATTTCTAGCACAGAAGGGTCAATTATGTTATCAGGAGGAATCTCCATACAAAATACAACTAATTCTTTGTCATTTACAAACGGAGGTAGTTTTACTACAGCAGGGGGTGCTAGTGTTGCGAAAGATCTATATATCGGGCAGAATTTAATTGTTACAAATTCTTTGTTTATAGATGGGATTAGTAATTTAAACCAGACTAATATAGATACAACTGAAGGGTCGTTTGTTGTTTCCGGTACAAATTCTGTATTTATCACCGTTGATAATTCTAGTTCATTTTCTACAACTTCAGGTAGTTTGACTTTAGAATCAGAGAACGGTACTTTATTGTTAATAGGTGAAATGGGTATAAATCTTGAATCTAATTCTGGTATAGCGATGGTAGGATCTGGTGATTCTAATTTTACCACAACTTCTGGTAAAATTTCTATTATATCAGAAGGAGTTCTTGTAAATGGTAATGCTGGTGATATAGAAATAGATTCTTTAGCTTTAATTGAAATGAACAGTGGAAATGGAGGAACAACGATAGATACAACAGATACAACAGATGGTATAAAGATAGGTACAAAAATATCTAGTATCCCTATATCTATTGGGCATACTTCATCTGAAGTTATTGTTAATGATAATTTAACGATAGGAGGTGATTTGACTATTTTAGGAACTACAACATCTATTAATTCAACTGTTGTAGATATAGCAGATAATGCTTTAATTGTAAATTCTTTACCTACAGGGTTATCTGATGGTGGATATTTAATTAAAAGATTTCAATCTCCTAATAATAATTTACTTGGTGAAGTTGTTAAAGATACACCTTTGGAAACAGGTAATTTTCAAAATGGTTCTACAGCAACTAATATTGTTTTAGACATTGCCTCTAGTAATGTAAATAATTTTTACAATGGTATGTGGATAGCTATTACATCTGGAAGTGGTCAAAACCAAGTAAGACGTATAAAGAGTTACGATAATAATACAAATATAGCAGAAATTTACGGAGATTCGGATAATACCGTTTCTTTTACAGATGGTTTAGATTTAGCAGCAATTCCATCAGACGGGGACTCCTATAGTATCTATAATACTTCTTTTTCTTCTATTTTTTATAGCGAAACTAATAAAGAATTCAGGATAGCTTATATACCTTTAAATACAAGCTCAGGAGAATTTCCTGAAACACAAGATTATATTTCTATCCACGCAGGAGGATTGATATTAGAAGAAGCTTTTACAAGCAATTCAAGTGTTCTAATAGATAACACTGATACCGAGGCTTTTTTAATTAGAAAATCAAATGATAGTGGAGATGTTTTCCAAATAAATACTGTTGATCATATAATGTCCTTAGAAAATCCAAGTAATGTAATCAACACAGATGTTAATTTACAATTTAAACAACTTGATAGTGTAAATTCTAAAAGAGTGTATTCAGAAATTATATCAACTTTAAGAAATAATATAGCAGGGAATTTGAAAAGTGATTTAGAATTTAAAGTTCAAAATGATACAGAAGGTTTAACAACGTTTTTAAAATTGTCTGGTGATATTTCTGGAAATTCTTTTGTTGATATTTCTAGTTCTGTTGATAGCTTGAGAATACTTAATAATACAAATAGTCAATCTTCAACCACAGGAGCTGTTATATGTAACGGAGGGGTAAGTATTTCAAATACAACAGACGCTGTTTCGTCAATTAACGGAGGAAGTCTAACTTCTTCAGGAGGAGCTGCAATTTCTAAAAAATTGTTTGTCGGTACAGATCTTACTGTAGAAGGTGAAATAAACGCTGGTGTTTCTTCTGAAACATTGACTATATCTAACACTGATAATATAGATGGAGTTGTAACTGTTTTAAACTCTAAACTCATAAGTAATACAGGTGAAAAAAGTTTATCAAGCGTGTTAAGATTTAACTGTTTAAACAGTGACATACATTCTTCTATGGAAATGTCTGTTCCGGGTATTAACTCTTTTACAAATATTTATGATGTAACAGGGGTCGTTTCTGGATATGCTAACGACTCTTCTCCTATTAGTTTAGAAAATACACTTGTTTATTGTATTTCTGGTAGTGATAGAGTAAAAATATCTTTTACCTCTTCTTCTAATTTAAATATTCATACTTTGAACATTATCTTAAGATATTCTGTTTAATTTTTAGAGTTTAAAAACATTAAAAACCCAGTAAAATATTAAAGGTGATATTTGAGGTAAATTATATTTATTAATAACAACAAAAATTAGAATAATGTTACTAGCTATATAATGTATTTTATGATTAAATAATGTATTCATAAACTCTTTGTCTTCCACGTTTACCATAGGGTTAATATTATTCAATTTATCAAGTCTATATTGTGTGTAATCTGTTTCGTCTACAGAAACACCTAATATTTTTTTTATAAAATTTCTTAAAAAGTTATCCTTTGCCCATAAAGGAATATTATCGTCTTTACCTCCCAAATCTGCCAAGTAATTATAAACATCTATAAGAATACATTTTTTAAAAATCAAAAAAGATAAAATAGTTAAAATAACAAGAATATCTAAATAATTGTTATGATAATTAAAAATAGAATGACTTACTATAAAAAATACACACGAAATCATAATAAAAATATGAACCATAACGGTTAAAAGAAGATAAAAATGTTTTATATCCATATGGTTTACTGACTAAATAATTAATTTATATTTAATATTAAATATAAATTAATTTATACTTTTATACTAAATGAAAAATATAAGATATTATTTTGCTAGATATATTCAAGAATTTTTAGAAATTTTTATAGCTTTAATTATTTATAAATCGTTTGTTTATAAAAAAGTTGATATAAAAAAAGTAACTTTGATGAGTTTTGTTATAGGATTTTTTACATTATTACTTGAAGAATACGATAAAAAATATAATTCTACCGTGAAAAATAGTTTATTAATGGCTGTCGGATCTCAAGCTATACAATATTAAACCAACAAGTATAAATTTTATTTAAAGATATATTTTTATCAAATCTCAATACAGATGGAGCTTATTTTAAAAACAACAGAACGTTCTAAACCTTTTTACATTAATTGTGATTCCGGAGCTTATAAAGGAGATTCTGGATTTGATTTATATTTTGTTGAAGACACGATAATCCCGGCTAAATCAACTGTTTTAATTAATAATCTAGATGTTTCAATTGAGATAAAAGATGATTCAGGTTTAAAATCTAGTCTTCTTATGGCTAGAAGTAGTATCTACAAAACACCAATTAGACTTTCCAATGGAGTTGGGCTTATAGATAGCGGTTACAGAGGTTCTTTAAAAGTAGCTTTAGACAATATTTCAAATAATGAATATATAATTGAAAAGGGACAAAGGTTATTTCAATTGGTATGTGCAGATTTAAAACCTTTTGATAAAATCACTTTATCCAATGATTTACAAGAAACTGAAAGAGGTTTTAACGGGTTTGGATCTTCTGGTAAATAAATTGATTATAGACTATACTACAAATTGCAAAAAAAACTGTTAACCCTAGGCAAACAAACATACCTGTAATGTTTTCTGATGATATAAAATAATGTGTTAAAAAATAAGATAAACATACAAGAAAAATTAAAAATAGATACATATAAAATAACTCCTTATTCATTCTTATTTAAAAATATTTATTTTATTGTTTTTAAATAAGAATGAATAAGGAGTTATTTAAATTTGAAAAAGAAAAAGAATATATTTTAAGAGAAAATAGTCAAAGATTCTCTCTCTTTCCTATAGAACATTACGATGTGTGGAATTTGTACAAGAAATCTTTAAGTAGTTTCTGGGTAGTAGACGAGATTGATTTTTCAGGAGATATAGATCATTGGAATGAAAAGCTTAACAACGACGAAAGATATTTTATAAAAAATGTTTTAGCATTTTTTGCTGGGAGTGATGGTATAGTAAATGAAAATTTAGCAATTAATTTTTATAACGAAGTTCAAATCCCTGAAATAAGAAATTTATATGCTACTCAAATACAAATAGAAGCTATCCATAACGAATGTTACAGCGTTATGATAGAAACATATATAAAAGACACTGTAGAAAAAACAAGACTATTTAACGCTATAGAAACTATACCAGCTGTTAAAAAAAAAGCAGACTGGGCTTTAAAATGGATAGACAATGGGACTTTTCCTGAAAGACTTTTAGCTTTTGCAGTAGTAGAAGGTGTATTTTTTAGTGGTTCTTTTTGCGCTATTTTCTGGCTTAAGTCGAGAGGATTAATGCCTGGGTTAGCTATGGCTAACCAATTCATTAGCAGAGACGAGGGTTTACATACACAAACAGCTGTATTATTATATTCTAAATTAACCCAGAAATTACCTGAAAAAATGGTTCACGAATTATTCCATGAAGCTTATTTGATAGAACAAGAATTTATAACAGAAAGTTTACCAGTGTCTCTTATAGGAATGAATATGAATCTCATGAAAGAATATATAAAATATGTTATAGATTATTGGTTATCTAGTTTAAATTATTCTAAATTATATAATGTGAAAAACCCATTTCCATTTATGGAATATATAAGTTTAGAAAATCAAACAAATTTTTTTGAAAAAAGAGTGAGCGAGTATGCAAAAGCTAATATAGGTAATGCCGAACATGAAAACATTTTTGCATTAGACGAGGATTTTTAATTTACTTTAAAAATAAACTAATAGAATATAAATAAATGGATGATACATTAATTACTAGACAATTTTTAACAAAAGAAAA
>Ga0209942_1001117_pt1 | contig 15056 bp, 25 predicted proteins | sample SalPonR1_A_D2_MG_FD_185695 | JGI IMG/M metagenome (GOLD analysis project Ga0209942, IMG submission 185695) | Salt pond soil microbial communities from South San Francisco under conditions of wetland restoration - Salt Pond MetaG R1_A_D2_MG... ... | reverse complement strand
AGATTTATTAAATTCTGGAAATGGTAAGAAAAAAGAAAAACGAGTTAAAGAGGCAATAACTTTTTATTATGAAGATTTAATCGAATATGTTTTAAATGTATTTTGTCAAGAATTTGATAAAAATGCAGATGGTTTTGATATAGATCAAGAACTTCCTATAGTTGTTAGTGGTGGTACAAGTAAACCGAAAAACTTTGTTGAATTATTTAAGACTGTTTTTGATGATATGGATGATTTCCCATATGATGTTTCCGAAATTAGACATGCTAGTGATCCTTTAAAAGTTGTAGCAAAAGGTTGTTTAATACATGGTCTTTGGGAAAATTCAAAAAAATAAAATATATATCCCCTTCAATTATCTGAAGGGGATATTGCAGGATCATACATATCTAATGTATGATCCTGGTAATTTCGTTACCATTTTTTTAAAGAGGTCGATGACCTCTTTGCTGATTCCTGTCCCAACTACTTTATCCTTATACACTAATTCACACATACTTTACCTCCTCTTATATTAAGTTATCTATATTACTATTATTTCTATATAAAAATTAAGATTATTTAATTGTTTTTAATGTTAAAGAAAGGAAAAACAAATGATCAGTACACAACATTTATTTGAACAACACGTTATACAAGAAGGCCTTATTAGAGGGTTAATTACAGCTCCATATCGTTTTGTTGATCAATTCATAACAAATCTATCAGTTCTAAAAAATATGTCAAATACACCATTGAAAAAAGTTGAATATATCAATGATGAATTGGATAAGATTAGTTATAAGTTTTCTGATAAGAATTTGGATTTATCAGATTCGAATCATAAAATATTAAAAGCATTAGACAAATTATCATTTTGGAGATTTTATATTATTTTAAATGATAAAGTATTTAAAGCCAGTGTAGATCAAATATTATCTGATGGTAAAGGTAAAAATGTATGGGTAGATGCAAATTTTAAAGATAGACATATCCCATTGATATATAATATTAAAAGCTCTAAAGATATCGATCAAATAATCCAAATATATAAAGATAGAGTTAACAAAATATATCAATTGTCAAAAAAACATCCGGAAAAAGCAAAAGAATTTAATAAATTATTATTATGGGGATTGTATGGATTACTTGATTTATTTTCAGTAATTCATAGTGTTGTATCATATGGGTCAAAAGGATTGTAAGATTCTATTTTAATAAGTAAAAAAAAGGATTTGTTTAGATTGAAAAAATTATTTATTTTATTGTTATTGTTTATGTTGTTGCCTTCAACACCATTATTAGCTAAACAATTACATTCAGAAAGTTATTATCAAGAAATATTTTGTACTCAGAAAAATGGACAATCTGAAGTTACGATGGAAGATCGAACACGTTGTGATTGTATTTTTGAAGAAGATGGAATTGAATATGCTACAGAAGTTGATTTTGCAAAAAAGAAATATCAAGCAGTTGGTCAAGCTTTGCATTATAGTAGAATGACGGGTAAAAACCGGCAATTTTATTAATTATTGAAGAAAGTAAAGATTGCAAGTATTTAAATTCAATGGTTTCAGATATTCAATATCATAATTTAGATATTAAGGTTTTTGTAATATTTCCACCAGAATATAATTCATTATATCGTATGTGGTTTAATTTTATAGAAAAAGGAGAGTTAGTAAATGTTATCAATTAATCATTTATTTGAAGATAATCACATTACTCCAATACAAAATCTACCAGTAGGTAAACATAATCATATTCCTGATGAAGAATTTGATGCAAAAGAATTACAAATGGGAATTAAAATTGAATTTGAACATACAGATGTTCCAGAAATAGCTAAAGCAATAGCAAAAGATCATTTAGCTGAATGTTCAACTTACTATACTAGATTAATTCAAATGGAAGAGAAATGCGAAAAAGAAGAATCATAATATTTTAACCCAAAAAGGATATGTTATATATTGACAGATTATATTAATCAAGTTATAGAAATATGTCGTATTAATTTTGATTTTTTAATTAATTATTGGCAATATAATTTAATTGTTTTTATCATTATTGTTTTATTTGAATTTGTGATAGTTAGAATTTTTAGAAAAAATAAAAAATAAATTATATTGAATATATAATATTTATTGAGAGGGAATAGTGAAGGAAATAATTAATTTGATATTCGTTTTTGTATATGTTTTTGGAGTATTAGGACTTATATTATTTGGGATAATTTACATATTTCAAGATTTATTATAGATTGTTATTTTTTAAAAATTCAACTTTTTGCCGCTGTTAAAAAAGGAGAAACTATGATCAGTACATATTATTTATTCGAACAAGAAGATTATCCATTTAAAACAGTTCCTGAATTAGTTAGATGGGCCAAAAAACAAAAATTAATTGAAAAAGATAAAGTTAGAAAACCAGAATTAAAAGAAGGTGAATTTGCGGTTCGTAGAAAAAATATTGATAAAAAACCTATGTTAAATAAGAAAACGGGTAGAATAAAAAAACAAAAAGTAACCAGTTGGGAAATCACAACAATCAAACCAGAAGATCGAACTTTAAAAAATCTACCAAAGTATGCAAATAAGAAATCAAAAGTAAGATTTCAAGATTGGTTAGAATTAAAAAAACACCCAAAATTATATGAAAAATTTGATGATTGTAGTTGGGGATGGAGTCCAAATGGTAAATGTTATGGTTGGAGTCATCGAGCTGTTCATGGTTTTAAAATTGGAGATAAAATTAAGAAAGATACAATAGGTAACACGTCAGGAGAAGAGTGGACAATTAAAACAAATGAACAAGCAGAAAAAATGGCAAAATTATTTGCTAAAGATGTTGCTTAATTGACAATGGAAAAATAAAAAATAAAAAATATTAATCTCACTCATTAAATTGAGTGAGATTAAAGGTGTTTATATTAGGTGACATACTGCCACCGTTACAACAAATAATATGCTCCAAATTGGCAACAAACATGTTACCATGTCCTTTAATACCTCTTTCATTTTTTCCTCCTTATTAATTTCTTATTGTACTAATATTATTTCTATATAAAAATCGAGAATATTCAATTTTCTGCCGCTGTCAAAAAGGATAAAAACATGATCAGTACACAATATTTATTTGAAGGTTATATAATTTCAGATAAAACAATTGCTATAGACCTCTCAAAATTTAAATCTGGTGAATCTAAAAAATTACTTATTGTTGGTAATAGTGGTGCTGGAAAAACAACATTAAGTTATCAATTAGAAAAAAATAATATAGTAAAATCTGGAACATTTTTACAATCTACAGATGATTGTGAATTTGATGAATATATTTACAACAAATCTGATGAAAGGGGAAAAGACAAGATAGTAAAAAATTATTTAGATTGTTGTCAAAGTATGATATTAGATAATACATCTGGAATAATAGAAGGAATTGGTATTCTTGAATTGTATATAAAAAGACCTAAAATTAGAAATGAAATTCTTAGTTTACCATGTATTATTATAGGAAATTCAGCATTAAAAAGTTCTTATAGAGCAACAAAAAGAAGTGCAGAAAATATGTTTGATTTTCAATTTTTTAAATTAAATTTTAAATTAGTTCAAAATACGCTTGATAAGTTTAGAAAAGATAGAATTGCTGTTAAAGGTTCAGTAATTGAGAATTTTTAAAAATTCAATTTTTTGCCGCTGTCAAAAAGGATAAAAACATGATCAGTACACAATATTTATTTGAAAATAAAAAACAAACTGTAAATGAACTTTTAAAAATTACATCTAATATGCAATATGATAATTTTACAGATGAATCCAAATATATTGTTAAAGCACCTCAGGAAGTTTTAAGAAAGAAAACTGCAGTTTGTTATGATTTAGTAGAATTAGAAAGAAAGATATTTAATGAATTAAATTATGAGTTTAAGACGTTTTTTGCTTATGAAGATTTACCAATAACTGATAATCCAACTCATACATTTTTAGTATTTAAAGAAAATAGTAAATATTTTTGGTTCGAGTCTTCATGGCATAGTTATAAAGGAATTCATGGACCATTTAATTCATATCAGGATGCTGTTAAATATTTTTCTAAATTGTCTAAATCTAAATTAAATTGGAAAACTGTAAATGTAGTTGAATATGATAAGTTTGATTATAAAGGTATGAATTTAAATGAATTCGGACAATATATCTTGAATAAAAAGAACATATCCAATAATTAAAATTCCAAAACATGAATGTGATGAATAAAAATGATATTAAACAAATAATATTGATCATGTATTTTTGAAAAAGTTAAGAATATTTTAATAATTCAATTTTCTGCCGCTGTCAAAAAAAGGAAAAAACAAATGTTATCATTAAGAGAAATATTTTTACAAACACCAATTGGAGGTTCAATACAAACAATATCCAATCATCCAATATTAAAATTCAAAAAAAATAATAGTTTAAATAATACCAAATTAAACAAAATATTAAAACAAAAATACAATAATACACAAATTACTGAATCTAAAAATCATTTTAGAAAAAATATTAAAATAAATCAAAAAGTAAAAATAATAACCAAAGAAAATCAAAATACAAATAATTATACTGTAGGAAAAGTACAAAAAATTCTAACGAATAAATCAAAACACACAAGAGGCATTAAAGTCAAATTAAAATCAGGAGAAGTAGGAAGAATCCAACAAATATTAGAAGGATAATATTTTTATGTCACATGTTAAATTCGTAGATAATAATAATTTTTATATATTATTAAATGGACCAACTATTTCAATCTATACATCTTTTGGATTATCTGCCTTTTCAATTATAGAAATTAATAACGAAAATGAATTAGTTCATGGATCTTATTTTTATATTAGTAGTCCAAACAAAACTTATTGTGTTTGGTTTGATATGATTGGAGACACTCCACCAGATGATATAGATATTAATATTGATATTATTAGAGTAGACATGTCTTCAGGAACAATAACAGAAAATTTAATTTCAACATTTGACACACTTAGTGAATTTAATATTACACTTACAGAAGATAATTTATTAGAACTTCAATGTACATTAATTGGAAACTGTAATGCTCCACATGATTATAATACAGGATTTAATTTTTTATATCAGTTAAATGGTTATAATCCAAATTCATTAGTTAAAACGAGTCAGTTTGGAAAATCAGTTGTTGAAATATTAGATGCAGATTATACAAGTTCAACAGATACATTGGAATTAGTTATTAGAAAATTTAAAAGAACAGAGTTAGGTAAAGATATTGGTTATTTAAAAGAATTTGATCTTAGTTATAAATCCATTAAAAATTGGTTTTTTGGATATTAATTTCTTTTCAAAAACAGAATATTTATTAAATTCAATTTTTTGCCGCTGTCAATAATAAAAAATAAAAGGTAAACAATATGGAAGGTAAAGTAATAGAAATTGAAGGAGTCGAGTATAATTTAAATTTCAATAATAGAAAAGTTAATTTATACAAAATTCCTTCTTCCAAACAAATAGTCAAAATAAAAACAATTGAATCTACAGATTATACACTAAACAATAAGTATTTATTGTTACCCATTCTCAATGACATTTACTGTTTTTTCTTTAACATAAATAATCAAAGCCCAGGGGGCCCGAACCCTTCTTCTCATTTCACTCAAATCGAAGTATTTCTAGATTCCCCTAACAAAACTGCTAATCAAATCGCTCAATCTATTAAAGATAAAATTGATTCTATTTTATCTGACAAATTCGAAGTTTCTATTACAAATGATGAACTAATTATTACTAATAAACAACCTGGCTCAACATTATATAACTATTTACCTCGTGATGCTAATACTAATTTTACAATTACAATTGAACAATATGGCAGAGATGAAAATTCTTTAATTAAATCTAATTTTCCAGAACAAGAAGGGGGAGTATACGGATTTAAGTTGTATGATATTTTAGATGTAGATTTAGAACTTATTTATGATAATGAAGAATTAGTTAGTGGAGATTTATTAGTTAGTGGTATTTATGAAAATTATGAAAACTCATTAGATAAACGTAATAATGTTGTTTCATCTAGTGAATTTGAATCTACTAATACACGTTATTCAAATTGGTTATTAAAAGGAGATTTAAAATGATTTCAGTTATTCAATTAATGAAAGAACAAGATATGCAAGATTTGGCAAAAAGAGCTCAAGAAAGACAGGAGCAGGCAAAAGAAGAACGAGAAGAAAGAAGAAAACAAAGAGAAGAAGATAGAGAAAAAAGACAACAAGAAGCAAAAAAGGATAGAGAAAAAATTAGGATGAATCAAAATGATTTCAATAACGAAAATATTTGAAAATAAATTAAAAACTGGATTTAGAGAAGCTGGAAAATCTGCTTTGGCTGGTGCTGGATTAGGTATTAAAGGTATAGGTCAAGCTGCTACTAGCACTGGTGAAGCATTGCATGACAGGTTCACAAAGAAAGAGAAAGTAAAAGAGAAAGAGTAATCTTTCTGAAGATTTAGAAAAACTTAAAGGGACTCTTACTGCAATTTTTCTCATGATTTCAATAGATTATTAAGAGGTTATTTAAAAAATTATTATGCAAATTTATAGACCGTTAAATTATATTCCAGATGGTAAAAGTAAAAAAGATTTTAAATTTAATAGACGATTATTTAAGAATTTGAGTAAATCTCAATTATCGAAATATTTTAAATTACTACCAAAACGTATTGATCATACTCCTAACATGACACCGGTTAAAGATCAAGGTCGGTTAGGCTCATGTGTTGCGTTTGCTACTGTTGCTCTTAAAGAATGGCAAGAATGGCAAGAATATTTAAGACTTAAAGATGAAAAAAAGATAAATGCAAATTCAAATAGATTTAATGATTTGTCTGAACAATGGGTTTATCATAAAGCGAAAGAAATAGATAATATTGAAGGTGAAGGTACAACTATTCGTGCGGCTCTTTTGGTTCTTAAGAAATTCGGAGTACCACCAGAAAAGTCCTGGACATACAACGACCGTATAAAAGGTGCTCCACTTAGTAATTCAGAAGATTTGGCAAATTGTACAAGAATTGGGAATTTTTATAGATTTCAAAAACTTCATCATTTAAAATTAGCATTATTACACACACCAGTTCCTGTTGGTGTTATTACTACTGAATCTTTTTTTAGAACTAGAACAGGTATTATTGAAGATGATGTTCGTCATAGAGGTAAACATGGTGGTCATGCAATTTGTGTTGTTGGATATGATGACAATTCAAAATTAGTTAAATTTAAAAACAGTTGGTCTGATTGTTGGGGAGATGATGGTTATGGATATTTAACTTATGATTATTTTAAAAAATATTGTATGATTGGTTGGGCAATTGAAGATATTGAAGTTCCTAATACTTTTATTGAAAATGTTGTCTAATTTTTTATTTTTTTGTGATAATTATATGCTTAATCTAAATTTTGCCGCTGTCAAAAAAAGGAGAATGGATGAACATACATAATTATTATTCAGATGTATTATTATCAATACGAACATTATTTGATAATTTTATATTTAATTCAAATTTCATTAAATATTATTCATTTAATATTGCTAATAAAACTTTTGAATTATCACAAAGAGACTATAAACCAAATCGTGAATTACCTTCCGTTATAGTAAATTTAGAATCTGAAAGATATACATTCGGAGAAAGACCTACTAATATAATTAGATCATCATTAGAAAATATTAATCAAATTCCTGTATTATATGATTTTGAAACTAAAAGAACAATTTTTATTCAAGAAGAACATATTGTTATACCATTATTAATTAATTTTAATTGTGAATCACAGTTCCAAGCAAAAGAAGTTGAGTATCATATTAAACGTTTTTTACCTTTGGACAAATATATTCAGTTATATGAATTCACATCATTTTTAGAAATCGACTCATCATTTTTATTAAAATTAGGTTTTGATTTCAATAAGAGATCAATAGTTAATTTATTTACTCGACTAAATAAAAATTTAGGAATTTCCGAGTATTGTTTTTCATTGTCCTACAGGCCCCTGTTACATTTGATGTCGATTAACACAAATATTTCTTCACCCGAACAATCTACATATACAGTAAATATGTCATTAGATTTATCAATTCAAGCACCATTACATATTTTATATGATACACCATCAAATAAAATTGAAAGTATTAATGTTGATTTTACTAGATTTGGACATGAACCAATTGCTTATGACTCTATGAAATCTTATATACAACAAAATGATGACATTAGATTAAATAGTCCTAAAAAAATAATAAGACGAAATTTATTAGTTCATGATTTTACAGATTTTAATTTAATGGAATTGGAAGTTAAAGGTGTTAATTATAAATTATTTGAAATATTTTTTGATACTGATGATTTTATTTTAAAAGATAATATGGAATTTAATTTTTTTGATGTTGATAAAAAATTCCATAATAATATTAAACCAACTTTAATAGATAAAGATATAAATACAATTAAGTTTCAAATTACAGAAGAAGATTATAATAATTATTTTAATGCAGATCTAACAAATCCAGTAGTTATTCAATTTGTTGAAGTTCAATTATTGTCATAAGGAGAAAAAAATGTGATTTCTGTTACACAATTATTTGAAGATAAACGTAAATTATTTAGTAAACAAACTGCCAAAAACATTGCTAAAAATACAGCTAAAGCAACTGGAAGAGCTGCTAAAAATACAGCTAAAGTAACTGGAACTCTTGGTGCTCTTGGTGCAGGTTCGATATATGCCGCTAATAAAATATATGGAGATGGTTCACGTCTTGCATCAAAACTTACAGAATAATGTAAAAGAAAAATTAGGTTATTAGTATTTGAATTTTTATACTTGTAAGAAAAAGAAAAAGTAAGATTTTATATAATTAATTTTTAATAAAACACAACAAACAAAACAAGGAGATGACAAATGTCAAATTTTAGTAAACTTTTAGAAAATGAAAATTACAACGTGTTAGTACCGGCTATTATTGAAGAATCTTTTAATGATCTTATTTGTAGTCTTAATGAAGATGACATTCAAAAAGTTCAAGAATATTGTGATCTTATTAAAGAAAATAAACTTAAAAGATCTTTAGAAGAAGAAATCTCAGAAGCAATTATGCCTATTATTGAACATAATACGGTTCTTTATGGTTCTTTTCTTTATGAAACAGAAGTCTTAGAAGAAGGTTGTTGTTCAGATGCTAAAAATATTTTAGAAAACCTTCGTAGTATGGTAGGTAAAGATTTTATTGCAGAAGTTTCAGATACTACAAAAAGACGTATGAAACAAGTTGGAGCTGGTATTGGTGCTGCAGGTATTGGTACTGCTGCTGGATTGGCTGCTCTTGGTGATGGAAATGTTAAACAAGGTTTTAGTGCTGCTAAAAATATTGCTGGAGAAAATATTGATAAAGGTAAAGAAGCAGTTGGTAGTGCTTATAAGAAAGGCAAAACTGCAGTCAAAGGTTTATTTAGAGATAAAAATTTAACTGGTAGTAATGCTCAGTATTTCAAACGATAACATTTATAGATATTTCTAATTATCAATTTTAAAAAAAATAGGAGTTACATAATGTTAGATATTAATAAAATTATTCAAGAATCTGTTCAGGATACTATTGATAGTAGTAAACCTGATATTGAAACTCTTGAAGAAAACACAAATATAGATTCTAATTCAAAGTCTCTTGAAGAAGGAGTTAGTGTATCTATGCTTCAAGAATCTTATGATCCTGCATTAGCATCTGCTATTAGTGCTGGTCTTGGTGCTTTGAATTTCCGTAATCATGTAAGAACTATTAATGAAGCATCTAAACTTAAAAAAGCTGGTAAAGCTGGAGCTGGTATTGGTGCAGCTGGTGCAGCTGGTTTTGGTGGTAAAATGGCATATGATGCTGGTAAAAAGAAATTAACAGATATTGGTAAAAATGCTTATGATAATAGAGCACGTACAAAAGTTTTTGGTGATATGATTACTGATAAAAAAATGCCAACAGAAGATGAATATTTGAAAAAAGGAGTTCAAGCTACAAAAAATTTCTTTGCAAATAAAAATCCAGAAAGTAGTGGAGAACATTTGACAAAAGTGGGTAAGAAAGTAGCTAAAAATCTTTATAAAAAAATTACTGATTAATATTTAAAAATAATAAAGGAGTAATCAACATGTCAGTTTTAAATACAATTATGGAAAGTGAAGACTTTCAAAATTATGTTATAGAAAATAAAGAAGTATTTACAGAAGCAGAACAAAAAATTAATGATTTTGGTAAAGTTATTAAATCGTTTGTTTTGGCTAACCCGAATGAATTTATGGCAGAAAATATAGATCAAGTTAAAAAAAATATTAGAGTTTTTACAGAGATTGCAACGTCTCAGTATATGACTGAAGTTTGTTCTATTTTGTCTGAACATTTTTCTGAGAACGATGAAGACCTTCAAGAAAATGGACAATCAAATAATGATTATTTTTAATTAATCCTTATTTGATTTAACATTATAAAAAGAATATGGAAAAGGATGTGAAATTAATCCTTTTCCATATTCTTATTTTTTTATTTTTCATAAGTTATATAGAGTTGTATTGAAAAATATTTTGTAAAAAAGGAAAATATTATGTTAAGTGTTTCACAATTATTTACTTCTCGAATACAAGAAAATAATAAAGAAGAAATTATTAATAAATTAAAAAATATTGATGATCCATATTTAAAAGGGGGTTTGTTGGCTGGTGCAGGAACATTGGCATTTAAACACTTTGGGGATAAACGAAAAAATAAAAATAAGCACCATCAAAAATCTGATAATGTTGAAGATTTAATTGATATGTTTCCTCATAATCGATTAAAGTAAAAAAGGTGGCAGGTAAAACTACCTACCACCTTATAATATAAAATTTTAGTTAATGCGAATAATATTAATTTCAGGATAATCAGTATTGAAAGTAAATGAATTATTATTTATGATAAATGTTAATGGAGTGTTATTTTTAATCCAATTGTAATTTTTATAAACGCGATCAATATCACTATACCCATCGGTAAGTGATATTACCATACTTAAAACATCACGTTTTTCATTGTCACTCCATATTTCATTTTCTACATAATCAAATACTTCTCTATGACTTGTTCCTCCTCTTCCTTTAAATCCAATGTTTTTAACAAAGTCGTAAAATTTAGAATAATCATCTTGTTCAAATTCAACAATTTGATGAATTCCAGTATCATGAACTAACAAAATTACTTTGTTAAAATATTCTAATGATCTGTTTAGTACGTATGCAAATTTTTTTAAATCCGTTTTACTAATACTTCCAGAAGAATCTATCATACATATTAGTGTACCAATATTTTCTTTGGACTCTTCCATTCCCATCCCAGGTAATGTAATACCATGAGGAGTATAATATGGATTTAATTTCTTCCAGGATCTTTCTTGTGGTTTTAAAATTGCATTTGTTTTAATTGCTTTTTCTAAGAGCTTATACCAATCAATTTTAACTTCTAGTAATTTGTCTAAATAATCTTGGACACCACCAGAAACATTTCCTTTAGATTTCTCTTTTAGTGTTTGATTTAATGCTCTGGCTTCACTAACGAATTGATCCACCTTGTTTTTTAATTTTTCTTTATCAACATCATTTTTCTTCGAACTTTCGTCTGGTATGTTGATACCTTGGAAAGTTTGATTATTTTTTGTATCTGTTATCTCATATGAATTTCCCCCTTCAATATTTTGACTTTTGAATCTATCTTTTTGTTTCATTATCCAATCATATGCTTCTTCAGCACTACAATTTGGATAGTGAATATCCAATTCCCTAATGATATTAAATTGATCTTTATAAGGTTTTAGTTTTAATTTCTTTAAATCTCGATCAACAACATGATCACATGCAAAATTCCAAAGTTTTAAATTTCGATTTCTTTGTCGAGATCCATGTTTTTGCAAAATATGCAATGTTTCATGGATAATCAGAGCAATTAAATTATCATGTGTATAATCAGGTTGATTAACAAAACAATTATTAATATGAATAATTCCATCTGATGTTTCAGAAGGATTTTCTAAATTAAATTCAACATATCCTTCTATTTTTGGATCTATTTCTTCTATGACCCATTTAAATTTATAAGAACAGGCTCCGAACAACATTAGTCCAATATCTTTTCGGAACATTTTGATTCGGGCTTTTTTTATTTTTTTAGCAGCATTTATATCCATTATTATTTCCTTTTTTAATATCCTCTTCGATTAGACGATAATTATAATGAATATGTATCTTATTATTGATCATAGATTTTTTATGATCTTTTGTTTTATATGATTTTTGTTTTTTATACATCACTAACCTCCTGTAATAGTTTGCTAGTAATACCAGGTTCAATAATATTCAATTCTTTGGCGATATCCATATAGATATTTTTTTTATTCATCATTTTTTCCATATCTATTAATTCATGGATGATCATAATTCCTAAATCAGGATGATGTTTTAAATAATTATAAACGATCTCAGAAAAATTTTTGTTTATTGTTTTTCTGTTTTTCACTCCTGATAAATGGGAACATAACGCATATGCCAACGCATATTTGTCAATTGGAGATTCAGGAAGTTCGTATTCGTGACTTTTCTTTAATATTTCAGGAACGTCAAATTTTGTAAATATTTTATAATATTGCAAGAATTCACTTGCTGCATCTCTGCTTACATGACCTTGTCCTAAAATAAGAATATCTTCTTCATCAACATTTCCATTCCATTCTTCTAGAGCAGTAATCATGTTACTGAGTCTAGTCCAACTTCTAGGAGATCCCCATGGAGTGTCTACTTGTTCTTCTTCATGGAAAAATTGTTGATATCTATCATTTCCTAAAAATGATTGTATTGATAAACTGATATTATTTTTGATGGCAAAATTCTTCTTCCACCCTTCAAAGGATGTAAAAACAGGTAATAATGTAATTCTATTCATAATAGCAGAAAACATTGTTTTTGCTCCTGCTTTGTTACTGCCAAAATTACCAGCCAAAACAAGTGCAACGTTTTTTGGAAGATTATATTCTCTTAATTTACGTTCAGTTAGAAGTTCATACAGTAATGACATATGAATGGCACCACAAAGATGCATATCATCAAGTAACCATATTACCATTTCGTGCTTTTCTGAAAGTTCATATAAATTCCCCATGATATCAGGAAATGACCAAACAGTTCCTAACATTTCTTTATCGTTTATTTTAATGTTTTTAAATTGAGGAATGCCACCCGTTTCTTCAATAGGTTTCATTGCAAAATGAGTTGATACCATTCCCCAGTCGTATTCTTTACATAAAGAATGTTGAACTTGTGTTTTGCCACCACCTGGGCTACCAACGACATATGGAGGTGCAACGTCTACTCCATTGATTTGAAGGTAACAATTGCTTATGATAAGGTTTACTGCATCATTGATTTCTTTCTGGGCCTGATTATTTTCGTCAAACATTTATTTCTCCTTTTAAATCGAGGATTTTTTATGGAACAAACAAGTAACTTATTAGTGGATCAACCATTTGATTACCAACTAATTTCTAAAGAATTTAATAAATCTATTCATGATAATGTATTTTATATGAATAAAGATTATTTATTATTAAATTGTCATTTAATTAAATTCACAAAAGAAATTTGGCGATATAGGCCAGAACTCTTTTGTGCTGATTATTATGAATTACCATTATTATATCCGGTAATTCTTATGATAAATTCATTAAATAGTATATTTGAATTTAAACCAGAAAATTTAAAAAGACAACAAATAATAGCACCAAAATTTCGTACAATACAAAATTGTTTACGAAATAGGATTCAAATAAATTAATGTTATACATCTTAATTATTTCTATATCAAATAATTAAATATTAAAAAATAGGAGGTTAATTAATGGCTAATCAATTAAAACAATATAATACAGATAATTTATCTAATGATAATGAATTATCACAACAAATGAGAGAAAGTGAACATCAAATTGCTGTTATATCTAAAGATTCTTTTAATTATAAACAATTATATGAAGATATGAATTTGTTTTTAAAAAAGATGCCAAAAAGCAATGTAACGGAATATGTTGGTAGGTTATTAAATTTAGAAGGTGTTTTTGTAACATTACAAACATCAAAACCAAGTTTACCAGTGTATTCAAGAGTATTAGTTACGAAAGATAATAAAATTGCTGGAGTTTCTCTTTCTTCTTATAAATTAAATATTGAACCTCGTACTGCAGAAAGTGATAGTATTGATGATTGTATCTATGCTACTTATTTTGGGCTAATTAGAGGTTCTTTATTATGTAATGATGATCATGTTCAAACAAATTATGATTTACATAAATTGTGTATTACATATCTTTGTAATTTTGTAATGAAAACAATTGGTAAAAGTCAAACATTTAATAAATTTAAATTTCATGGTATATACATTACTTGTTCTTATTTATATTTTAGACATTACTTATCATTTAACCATTCTTCCGCAATAAGTCGTACAAATCGACTTTTTGCCGATGTCATAGATAAAGAAACAATTAAAGCTTATCAACCTTCTTTAGAACTTATTAGTAGGTATAAATCATTTAAAGAAATAGGTAAAGTATTAATTGACTTAAGTATTATTTCAACTAATCCAAATCAATTATTATTATCATTAATACAAACATTAGGAAGAACATTCTTTTATAATGTTATGAGTTCTATTGATTTTTTAATAGCTACTATTATATTAACTACATATCCAACAGGTATTTTTAAAGAAGCATCTATTATAAATAATAATTTACAAAAATCTATTGAAAAATTAGTAATACAAAATTATTTAGATCGAACTAAATATTCCATCCTACCAATATGAAAAAAATAAGTTTTTAAAAAAAGGAGAAGTATTCAGTGACTCAATTTAATTTAGTTGATAGAGAATGGTTTGGTAGATTAGTACCTAAGGACACAGAAGAATATTATGATCCAAAACAAATGGGTCGTTATAAAGTACATA
>Ga0209942_1001115_pt1 | contig 15095 bp, 12 predicted proteins | sample SalPonR1_A_D2_MG_FD_185695 | JGI IMG/M metagenome (GOLD analysis project Ga0209942, IMG submission 185695) | Salt pond soil microbial communities from South San Francisco under conditions of wetland restoration - Salt Pond MetaG R1_A_D2_MG... ... | reverse complement strand
CGTGAAGGAACTTGAATCAAGTGAAAGAGCAGTGATAGCGGCCGAGCGAGCCCTTGAAACTGAACAGCAGCGATATGAAGTTGGAGCTACAACTTTAATTGAACTGAACCTGGCAAATGCAAACTTTGTACAGGCCCAAAGTAATCGTATTCAGGCTGTTTATAACTTTGTATTCCAGGAAAAACTTCTGGATTTCTACATCGGTCGCCTGGATAATAATCTTCAATTTAACTTTTAATCAGTATCGAAATGACTAAGAAAAAATCTGCAACCACAAAGCTTTTAAAAATCCTGGGTATACTTGTGGTGGTTCTGGCTATCACCGGAGTTGTGGCAAAAACGGCCGGCTGGCTTGATAGTGGATCAGGAGCAACATCGGTCGAGACGGAGATTACTGAACGACGAACCATTACCCAAATGGTCTCGTCTTCCGGAAGAATGCAGCCAGAAATAGAAGTTGTAATCAGACCCGATGTATCCGGTGAAATTATTGAATTAAACGTAAAGGAGGGAGATTTCGTACGGGAGGGTGATCTGCTTTTAAGAATTAAACCTGATCTCTATGAAGCCAGAATTGATGAGCTGAATGCGGCACTTCTTACACAGCAGTCGCGAATGGAGCAGGCACGCGCAAATATGTTGCAGGCAGAGACGGAATTTGTGAAAAATCAACAGTTATACGACAGGAATCTTATTTCTGAACTTGAATATCTTCAAACAAAAAATACTTACGAAGCACAAAAGTCGAATTTTAAGGCAGCTGAGTACCAGATAGAAAGTGCAAGAGCACAGCTGAGACGGGCCGAGGAGGAGTTGCAACAAACCGTAATTCGTGCTCCTCAAAACGGAACGATCAGCCGTCTTGCAGTTGAATCGGGGGAGAGAGTACTGGGGCAAGCACAAACGGCCGGTACCGAAATGATGCGGATTGCGCATATGGAACAGATGGAAGTCGAGGTGGAAGTCAACGAAAACGACATCGTTAATGTGAACCTGGCAGATACATCGATTATTGAAGTGGATGCATATCCCAATCGGTCATTTGAAGGAGTAGTCACAGAAATCGCGAACTCCGCTGATGTAACCGCTACCGGTTCCGCAGATCAGGTAACGAATTATAAAGTTAAAGTGCGGATTACGACGCCTCATAACCTTGAATACTCCAGTGATCTTCTTCTGTCAGAAAGCACACCGGAGTCTCCCTCAAACAACGACAGCCCTACCTTTAAACCCGGGATGTCGGCCACTGTAGACATTAAGACCAATACAGTTTATGATGTAGTATCAGTTCCGATTCAGGCCGTTACCGTCCGGAATTTCGCAGAACAAGATTCAGTAGACACAGAAGAACCCACTGTAAGAAACGTGAGCGAGACTGAAGATTTCAGACGGGTTGTATTCATGAATGATAACGGTGTTGCAAGACAAGTAGAGGTTGAAACCGGGATTAGCAATAACACGTATATACAAATCATGAGTGGCCTTGAAGCAGGCCAGGAGATTATTACCGGTAGCTATCGGGTGCTTTCCCGTGAGCTTGAAGATGGTGATGAAATTGAAGCAGAAGAAAACAACTAACGATCAGACACAATCATATTATGGCTAAAAAAGTAATTGAAATACAGGATTTAACAAGACACTACAAAATGGGCCAAACGCTTGTAAAAGCCCTCGACGGCGTTACTTTTGATGTGGCTGAAAATGAATATATAGCGATTATGGGGCCGTCGGGCTCAGGGAAGTCTACCCTCATGAATATGATTGGATGCCTGGACACACCAACGTCTGGTGAATACATTTTAAATGGCAATCAGGTAAGTGAGCTTGATGACTCTGAATTGGCCCAAGTGAGAAACCGTGAAATTGGATTTGTATTTCAAACCTTTAATTTGCTTCCAAGAACTGATTGCCTGAGTAATGTTGAGCTCCCTCTGATTTATAGCGGAATAAAAAGCTCAAAAAGAAAAGAAAAAGCGACTGAGACACTCACAAAAGTTGGCCTTGGCGACAGGTTAGATCATAAACCGAATGAGTTATCGGGTGGACAGCGCCAGCGTGTGGCAATTGCCAGAGCGCTTGTTAATGATCCATCTATACTCCTTGCCGATGAGCCTACCGGTAATCTCGATACTAAAACCGGTGAGGAAATAATGGTATTATTCGAAGAGCTCTACCGCGCAGGAAACACCATTATACTTGTAACACACGAAAATGAAATTGCAGAGCATGCGCGCCGAATTATTCGCCTTCGGGATGGTAAAATCGAAGTAGATCAAAAAGTTGAGAAACCAAGACTTGCCAACAAAGAGGTTTCTTTTGAGCCTGCTCTTGCTGTTTGATTAGGTCAATTCTGAATAGAATTCAACAGTAAATAAATTTCGATTCTGCTGATTGAACGTGAACCAACCCGATTTTGAATTTGTTGAAATCGGTATGGAAAAAAGAAAACAATTTGATGTAATCGTTGCCGGTGCCGGAATGGGCGGCATGACAGCTGCTGTTTTGATGGCGGAAGCGGGATATTCGGTGTTGGTACTTGAGAAATCCCATGTTCCCGGCGGATGCAGCTCCTCCTATTTTAGAAAAGGCTACATTTTTGAATCCGGTGCAACAACGCTTATAGGATTTGACGAAAACCAACCGCTAAAGTGGCTTGAAGAGAAACTCGAAATTACTCTTCCAAGAGAAGCAATAGCTCCCTCAATGAATGTCTATCTGAATGGCAAAATGATTACACGCTGGCAGGATCGTGAAGAGTGGATTAATGAAGCGATAAAGTGGTTCGGTGAAGAGACTGAGCAGAGAAAGTTTTGGGAAAAGGCATTTTCAGTTTCCGACATTGTTTGGAAAATATCAGGAAAAAACCCCTATTTCCCACCTCTTGATACAAAGGAATGGTTTAAACTGCTGAAAAATGATGTAAGTGATGTCTGGGTACTTCCGTATGCTATACAGTCTGTAAAAGAGACTGCCACCAAAATGGGTATAACCAACCCCGAATTTTTTCAGTTTATTGATGAACAGCTGATGATTTCAGCTCAATCAACATCAACTGAAACGCCGTTTCTTTTTGGCGCTCCCGCTATTACTTACACAAATTACACAAACTATTATGTTCCGGGTGGCCTTTTGAAACTAGTTCAAAAACTTGAGGAGTATTTGCATCTAAAAAATGGAGAACTCCACACAAAAGAAGGACTGGTTTCAATAGATAAAAAAGGAAACACATACAACGTCCGTTCATCCAAAGGAGTGATTTACAGTGCACCTGTATTGATATCAAACCTTCCCGTCTGGAATATGGAAGAGAAAACATCCGGAGATATGGCTGACTATTTCAGGAAAGAGTCTGAACAATATGATGAGGCCTGGGGAGCATTTACAATGGGCATTGTTACTGATGATGTGTTTCCTGAGGGCATGCCGCTTCATCATCAGGTACATCTAGACGAAGGCGAGAAGCAGGCCGGCCTCGAGTCGGGATCAGTTTTCATATCATTCTCTCAAAAGTATGATCAGGATCGCGCTGAGGAAGGAAAACGGGTACTAAACGTATCAACCCATGCAGTACCTGAATTCTGGTTTGAGCTTAACGGTACATATGAAAGTACAAAGGAGAGTGTTCAGGAAAAGATTTTATCAATTTTAAAAAAGAAGTTGCCCTATTTTTCTGATGCAGAGATAAAAGTGGTATTTTCTTCTACACCGGTTAGCTGGAGCAAGTGGGTTTTCAGAAAAAAAGGCCGGGTTGGTGGGATTCCACAGAGCATGACCCGTTCACTGCTTGACTGGACCCCGAATAAAACGCCGTTTGAAGGATTGTTTCTTTGTGGCGATACAGTATATCCGGGGCAGGGAATACCGGGAGTTACACTAAGCGGAATTAATGTCTCTGAGCGAGCTAAGAAATTTTTAAATAATTAGATAAATCATTGAATTACCAAGGCGAAAATTATTCACCAAATACTCAGTTTTCCATATTTCCACCGGCAGTAAAACACTTAATCATTGTTAATCTGCTGGTATTTGTAGCGCTCACGAATCCCATGCTGCAGCGATACCTAATGGAGTTTGGGGCACTTTGGCCTGTAGGATCGGGCCTGTTTGCCCCCTGGCAGCTTATTACGTATATGTTTTTACATGGCGGATTTGGACACATAATTTTCAACCTGTTTGCCCTTTGGATTTTCGGACAGGGAATTGAGAATTTCTGGGGAACAAAGCGATTTGCCATTTATTACTTCTTAACAGGAATTGGTGCAGCTCTTATTCACATGTGGATTGGAGGAGGCGGAGCCCCGACAATTGGGGCGTCTGGTGCCGTTTACGGAATTTTATTGGCGTTCGGGATGATGTTTCCTGATCGTTATATTATGTTATTGATTCCACCTATTCCGATCAAAGCGAAATACTTTGTTGCAATATTTGGAGGAATTGAACTGCTTTCAGGTCTGATGAGGCCCGATAGCGGTATTGCTCATTTTGCCCACCTTGGCGGCATGGTGGTTGGGTTTATCTTGATCAAATACTGGGGATTAAAAGGCGAGAGCTCCAGATATTAATAAAAGCGATTATGTATCAGCAGGAATCATTTAGAAGTGCATTTATGAGAGGGTTCAAGCGAATCCCTCCGGTAATCAGAACGATTATTGCCATTAACGTTATCGTATTTATTTTACAGGCGGTAGTGGGTGGCATCCGTGTGGGGGATCAGTCTCTGAACCGCTATGTCGTAGAGTATCTGGGCTTTAATCCGTCAATCGGCACAGCTATTACCCAGCCCTGGCGTTTTGTAACCTATATGTTTTTGCATGGAGGCGGATTTCATCTGCTTTTTAATATGCTTTGGCTTTGGTGGATGGGAAGGTCTGTTGAGGAGTCTATCGGGCCCAGATCATTTGCGGTTATCTTTTTTGGATCAGGAATAGGAGGAGCGTTTTTTCATATTGCCTTTGCTTCACTATATGGCACAAGTATGGTGATTGGAGCTTCAGGAGCCGTTTTTGGAGTCATGGTGGCTTTTGCATACCTGTATCCCAGAGCACCCATAATGCTCTTGTTTCTGCCACCTATTGAAGCCCGTTTTGTCGTCGCAGGACTCATCGCATTTGATGTTCTCTTTATCGGTTCGGGTGATAATGTTGCCCGTCTTGTACATCTTGGAGGAGCGGGTGTTGGATACCTTCTCATTAAAGCACATTACGAAGGTAAAGACCTTTCAGCAATTGTGAGGCCTATTGAACGGCTGTGGCAGCAAAGCCCCAGTAAGAAGTCTCCAAAAAAACCAAAAAACAAAAAGATGTATTCTGTTAGCGATGTCGAAATTGTGGAGGAAACGAACCAGGATGAGCTGGATCAAATACTCGAAAAAATTTCCAAAAGCGGATACGACGGTTTGACAAAAGAAGAGAAGAGAAAGTTATTTGACCTAAGTAAGAAGAATTAATTTAATTATTGATTAAAAAAAACCAATTCTCAAATCCGAAATTTCAAATAGTTATTAGTTGAGATTTTATGGATCAGAAAAAATATGACTTAGAAGAAAGAACCTTTTTCTTTGCCAGAGATTGCAGATTTTTGGTAAAAAAAATTTAGATGGATGTATGTAGCATCGAGGATTGTAAACAGTTGGTGAGAGCATCTGGCTCCGTAGGTGATAATTATATTGAAGCTAACAAATCATTCAGCAAAAAAGATTTTCGCTATAGAATTAAAATTTGCAGAAAGGAATCAAAGGAGTCTAAATATTGGTTAAAATTACTTTAACCAATGAATAAAGATATTGAAGATGATCGTATTAAACTCAAAAACGAAGCTGACGAATTAAAAAGAATATTTTCCTCTATACTTAATAATAGCGAATGAAATAATTGTACAAGTTTGAGATTTGGTGCTTGGAATTTGATGCTTCTAAGTTGCCTGAGAATTATTATCCAAAACCAGTATTAATCGTAATAGTTTTAGAAAAAATGGAAGACAGTTCCCCTATTAAACGCAGAAAATCTATACCGGTACAAATTGATGACGTGGTTGTTGGCGGAGGTCATCCGATTGTGGTTCAGTCGATGACAAATACAGATACTGCCGATATCGATGAAACTGTAGATCAGATCGACCATCTTAATAAAGCCGGCTCAGAACTGGTGAGAATTACGGTGAACAATCATGATGCAGCCAAGGCGGTTCCCTACATAAAAGAGAAGCTGTTAAATCGAGGTGTAACGGTTCCCATTATCGGAGACTTTCACTATAACGGGCATATCCTGCTTACGAAGTACCCCGAGACTGCAAAAGCGTTGTCAAATTTCAGGATCAATCCCGGTAATACGGGCACAAAAACCCGTGATGAAAACTTCTGTACCATTGTTGAACAAGCTATTAAGTATGATAAATCTGTTCGGATTGGTGTAAACTGGGGATCGCTGGATCAGCAGTTACTTGCACAATATATGGATGAAAACAGTAAACGGGAGAAACCCAAATCGTCCAAAGCTGTGATGCTCGATACAATGGTAGAAAGTGCCAGAAGATCAACTGAGCTCGCGGAAGATGTTGGAATGGCATCAGATAAAATCATTGTAAGCTGTAAAATGAGCGGTGTCCAGGATTTAATTAACGTTTACCAGCGTATTGCAGACGATCTTCCATATGCTTTACACCTTGGCCTTACAGAAGCCGGAATGGGAATGAAAGGGACGGTAGCAAGCTCGGTGGCGCTTGCCGTTTTACTGCAAAGGGGTATTGGAGATACGATTAGGGTGTCACTAACGCCTATGCCAGGGGCCGACAGAGCCGAAGAAGTTCGTATTGCACAGCAGATTCTGCAGTCGATGGGAATTCGAAGTTTTATCCCACAGGTTACAGCCTGTCCGGGGTGTGGGCGCACGAAAAGCACCTACTTCCAGGAGCTCGCCGATGAAATACAGAACTATGTAGTTGAGATGATGCCCATCTGGAAAGATATGTACCCTGGTGTTGAGGAGATGGATGTGGCGGTTATGGGGTGTATTGTGAATGGACCCGGTGAATCGCGACATGCAAATATTGGTATATCACTGCCTGGTACGTTTGAAGAGCCAAAAGCTCCGGTATATATTGATGGTGAGCATCACTCTACGCTTCGGGGAGACAATATTGGAGCTGAATTCCGACAGCTCTTAGACGATTATATCAAAAAAAATTACGGTGAAGTAGGGGTTACAACCTGAAAAAGTAATACCGAATATTTTCTGCATCAAAACAGACTTTATATGCCAAAGTTAAACCCGTTTTTTTACTATGGTGGTTTCTCTGAGACATAAAAACTATCTGTTTGTTGGACAGTATAGAGACCGAGAACGAATTTATTGAGAAACCTGTGCCTGTAAAAATTGTTGACATTGCCAAAGCTGCCGGCGTTAGTACTGCAACCGTATCAAGGGTACTGAACGGCAATGATAAAGTACATCCTGATACTATTAAAAAAGTATTGCGAATTGCAGACGCAATGGGATATCACCCTCACGTTTATGCACAGGGGCTGGCAAGTAAAAAGAAGAACCGGATTTCGATGCTGATTCCGGTCATGTCGAACTACTTCATTACAGAAATTCTTCGGGGTGTTCAGGATAGCCTGGAAGATGAAGATTTTGATCTCAATATTGTAAATGTAAATAATCAGGCTGATACATATACACAAGTTGAAAACATCATCAAAAAAAGATGGTCTGAAGGCTACATTCTAATATCACTGCACTTAAATGAAGATGAATACCTGAAATTAAAACGTTTTGAGGTACCTCTTTGCCTTGTAGACGATTCATCAGAGCTCCACGATTCAGTCTGTTTTAACAATACAAAAGGAGCGTACCTTGCGACGAAGTTCTTTCTTGAAAACTCCTGTAAACGGATTGCATTATTATTGGCAAATCCGGATGCTGATCCTATTAAAGAGAGAATGATTGGGTATCAACAGGCACTCAGTGAGTATGGAATACAATTTGACGATTCACTGGTGCAAACAGGCAACGATATGGACAGGGATGGGTTTAACGAAAGAAACGGATACCAGGCCATGTTAAAAATATTGGACCTTAAACCACTGCCTGATGCCTGTTTTTGTACTTCCGACACCAAGGCAATTGGCGCTTTAAAGGCGATGAAGGAGAAAAATAAGGAGATACCCATCATTGGTTTCGACAACCTCTCCGTAACGCATTATATCGATCTCTCTTCAGTTTCCCAGCCAATGTATGATATGGGGTTTAGAGCTACAAAAAAACTGATATCGAGGATGAAGAATCCGGATTTGAAAGTGAGTAGTGAACTGTATCATCCCAAATTGATGCTCCGTTCATCCTCAGCTTTTTAGTGTACATCAGCCTACAGTACAAGTAAGGACGGGTTGCGTTTTTTAATTAACCGTAACATTAGTTTGAACCACAGTTCGATTAATAACATTTTCTATTATCTAAATAAGAAGTGTCCCCTAATAAGGGGAGATTCCCCCATTGGGATGCCCTCGGCAAGAGGGGTATCCATCGGTTTTTTCCTATGTTTTGATAAACATCCCCATAAATCCCCCTTTGTTAAGGGGGACTTGTACGTTCAAAATTTAACAATCGAACTCAGATTTTGAGGTAAAAACCCTGAAACTGAATGTAAAAAGTCCACTCTTGCAAAGGAGAGGAGACTCATTCTCCAAATTCTTATGGCGTACTCACGTTAACTGTAATAAAAAAAGCCCGCCCTGAATGAACAGAGCGGGCCGAAGGAGTAAGCACAGTGTACTTACGTAGTTTATTTATTCATTGAGTTCGAGACTATACCTGTAAACAGGTCCGCTGAGGTTGAGCTCAATAGTGTAGGTGCCAGCTTCACCTACAGGTATATTGTCGGCACCATCCTGCAGGGTACCGTCTGCATTTGCTGATCCTAAGTTTAAATCCCATGCGTCGTTAGCCCGGAATTTGATTTCGCCTCCGCTAAGTTCCATGGTTGTTTTCCACACTTTATCATCAACATCATATATAAGATCAGTATCAGTATCCCAGCTGCCGGTTGCATCTCCGATCACTGCCCAGGATGTATTCAGTAGTGTGTAGGTCATGTTATTCAGGTTTACATTCATTTTGTAATAACCTGTATTAATCGGAATATCTGCACCATTTTGCTCAAGAGTACCGTCTGCACCGTCATCACCCCAGTTTACATCCCAGCTCCGGTCATCAGTAAACTTAAACAACTGGCCGTCCGAAGAAATGTACACATACCCTTCGTATCTGTTGTCACTTGAAGTGGAAAAGAGCGGAGGGGCATCCGCCGGCGACCAGTCATTAATGTACCCACTTGCAGATTGGTAGCTTCCCGGCAGATAAATTTCGGGATATTCAATGACGATCTCATACGGCGTAAACGTTAGTGTGAACACCTCAGATAATTTGTCTTCAACGGAATCGTTTACCTGAGCACGAATTCTAAAGTTTACGTTTGTTTCAACCGCAAACGGAACCCCTGCCGAAATAAGGCGTTCGTTCACCTCCCGTACTGTCATAGACAGAGATGTTTGATTCGTTTCAACAAACGTGGCTGGTTCTTCAAATCCGCTGGCTTCCGGGTCCATCTCAATGATGTAGGTTACAGCTGCCTGGAATCCGAAGTCTGGAGCTTCCCAGCTTAGATTCAGCAGTTCCTGGTCTGCATTTTCCTCATTTAAAACATAGCTCTCTCCGCCGCTGGGTGACGTGAGAACCGGACTGCCCGAGTTAGTATTTATCTCCGGGCCTACAGAATCTTCGCATGCTGTAAAAAACAGCATTGCGAGGAGTGTAATTGTTAATCCTGTTATTCTTTTCATAATTCTAAAATTTTTAATTAAAAATCGTTTAGTATCCCGGGTTCTGGGTCAGGTTCAGATTTGAGTTGATATCTGAAGCCGGGATTGGAAATATTTCATAGATGTCGTTTGTGGCTGTACCGTTTTGTTCACCACCTTTCCATGACCAGATGTATTCTCCTCCTGTAAACTTACCAAAGCGACGCAAGTCGGTTCGGCGATGGCCTTCCCAGTATAGCTCTCTTCCGCGCTCATCAAGAATAAAATCAAGGTCCAGGTCATTAGTCGAAATATTGGCTTCTGGTCCGCCAAATGCTCTTTCTCTTAGAGAGTTAATCAGACTGACAGCTCTGTTTATGTCGCCGCCCGATGCACCCCGCACTGTGGCTTCAGCGTAAATCAAATAAACATCCGCCAGGCGAAACATGGGAAAGTCTGTGTACACAAAGTCGGTTCTTGGCGGTGCTACCCCATCTCTATCCACGTTTTTCCATTTTGAAACAGCATAGCCTTGGGTAAAATCTCGGTAATCCTCAACAACAAGGGACTGCCCGTCGGTATGGAACATGGCCCGGTTTTCTGAAGCTCCAGCCTCTATATTAAAGGTCATTTCGTTCAGGTTAACCGTAATTGTGTAAACTCCTGAACCAGGCGTGGACATGTTTGGTCCGCCCGCAACAAGAGAGCCTTCTTCAGCACCCCAGTCTCCGTTGTCCCAATTTCGTTCCCTGGTAAATTTGAATTCAGATCCAGATCCGGTAAAGTAAACGACACCGGTGTAGACGTCATCATTATTTTCGGAAACAAGAGGTGGTGCATCTGCAGGTGTCCAGTCTCCTCCATATCCACCTGCAGTCTGAAAACCGCCAACAACATAAATTTCATCGTTATCGGCAGGATTGTCTGTTTGAACTCCTGAGAAATAATCTCCGGCATCAAAAAGCTCCACAAATTCAGGAGTGGTTCGGTGACCGGCCCATCCACCATCAATACCGAATGAACTGGCACTCATGCTTCCGCCAACGGCTGCGTGTACAATAAAGGTTGTACCGCCATAAGTCCGAAGGTTTTCACCATCCTGACGAATTGGGAAGATAATCTCATCCGACTGCTCATTATCTGCCAAAAAGAGATACTCGTAATTTTCGTCGAGGCTAAACCCTCCCTGATCAATCACCCTTGAGGCATAGTCGAGGGCATCATCATAGCGTGGTTGCCCGATGTATACTTCAGCATTTAAATAGAGTTTTGCCAGAAGTGTCCAGGCGGCGGCTCTGTCTGCGCGTCCGTACTCAACAGCTCCGGGTTCACTCATCATGTCCAGGATGTCGAGAAGTTCAGATTCGATATAGGTAAACAAATCCTGAGGGTTTGTTGCCTCAGGCATAAATGAACCTACGGGATCTTCTTCAGTAACGAACGGTACATTTCCTCCAAAAAGATCCAGCGCGTGCCAGTAGCTCAGTGCACGTAAAAAGCGGGCTTCTGCTTTATAGGTCTGTATTACGGTTTCGTCTCTTTTATTGGCTTCCCGAATAAATTCATTGGAGAGTGCAACCTGGTAAAAAATGCGGCTGTACATTGCCATAACGAAATCGTTGGATGCACCCCAGTTCTGAAAATTATACTCAGGCAACCCAGGGTCATTCCAGGCAACAACGGCTTCATCGGTCGGCAGTTCCTGGTGTACCCAGAGCTGTCGAATATAGCTGGAGAAACCTTCGTCTATTCCCTGAATATCTGCCTGGCCAGCAGGCCCTTCCTGTCCGGTAACAGCGTAACCGGCGTAGAGCTTTGCCAGTACCTGGCGAAAGTCATCAGGCGTGTCGTAAACATCAGCCGATGTAACCACGTTGTCGTCAATGGGAGTGGTGGTTAGATCGTTTGTGCACGATGACGTCCAAATCATCATCAAACCGATGATGATAAGTGCAATAAATTTCAATTTTGTATTAAACATAATCGTAGTGATTAAAATGTTTCAATTAGAAGTTGAGGTTCAGGCCCAGCATAAGTGTGCGCGGACGAGGATAGAGGTTATAGTCAATTCCACCAAAAACTTCGGGGTCCTGACCGCTGTAGTCTGTAATGGTGAACACATTCTGGACGGTTGCAGAAACTCTCAGTGACGAGACCACATCTATAAACTGATCAAATGTGTAGCCAACGGTAATATTATCCATTCGCAGGAATGATGCGTTTTCTACATAGTGATCGGATGTGTAGCGGGCATTTTCGAAATTGGTATCGAATACAAATTCGGTGGGGTTTGTGAGGTAGCCGGTGTTGTTAAATGTACCGCTGATAATCGCATTATCAGATGCTACATTGTTGTACACATAGTTCCCCAGACTTGCCCTGGCAGAAAAGGAGGCGTCCCAGTTGGCGTATTCGTATCTGGTTGACAATCCAAATGTCCAGTCGGAATTTGGGCTTTTATAACGATATTTATCATCGTCTGTAATCTCGCCGTCACCGTTCCGGTCTACATATAAACCTTCAATCGGCAATCCGTTTTCATCATATACCTGTTCAAAAACAAAGAAGGAGTTTCTGGGATGATCCACGCTGTGAACCTGCACAAAGTTTCCTGTACCCCCTGTAATTCCCCCGGTTTCAACACCAATATAAGATGGGTCATCAACCGTTGTAAGTTTGGTAATTTCATCCGTAGTGTATGTGGCGTTCATCGAAACCTGCAGAAAGCTTTTTTCGGTTGATACAATTCTGCCGGTAATATCAAACTCAACCCCTTGCACCTCCAGGTTCCCTACGTTTGAAAGAATTCTGTTTGTGAAGTTGGAGCCTGCCGGTACCGGAATCACATTCAGAAGGTCTTCCGTCTCCCGCTGGAAGAGTTCAACAGAGCCAAATATTCGTTCTTCGCTAAAGCTATAGTCCAGACCTATGTTGTAGGTGGTTGTCTCTTCCCATTTCAGATTGGCATTATACCCTTCGGGACGCAGTGTAGTGATAAATTCGTTTCCAAACGGATATCTCGCCGTATTTTGGCTGAATGTGTACCTGGCCAGGTAGGGATAATCTCCCTGTCCAATTCTCTGCTGTCCCGTTACTCCGTAACCCAGCCGCAGTTTCAGCTCGCTGAGGGCTCCGAAATCACTCATAAAATCCTCTTCAGCCATATTCCAGGCCAGGGCGAATGAGGGAAAGAGGCCCCATCGGTTATCTTCTGAGAAACGTGAAGTACCATCCTGACGCAGCGTTGCGGTAAAAAGATAGCGATCCATCAGCGAGTAGTTGGCACGTCCAAAGAAAGATACAATGTAGTACTCAGTGGCATATTCGTTGTCAGTATTCACCACTACCTCATTCGCGCGATCAAAATTGGTAGAAAATGTAGATCCCTCGCTGTAGTGATGCTCCCAAGAATACCCAGTTGTAACTCTCAGGCGGCTGTTTTCAAAATCTGTGCCGTAATTCAGGTAAAAATCGAGCAGCTGATTCTCTTTCCGCTGATCGTAATCTGTTCGCACACCGGGCGCGGCTCCGCCAATCTCCCAGGCTGCGTTTTCATTAACGGTAACCAGCCCGTCTCCCACGTCCGAATAATCTAATCCGAGATTCAGTGTGGCTGTAATCTCATCAAAAAAGTTTGGAGTATAGTCCAGCTTCATATTGCCAATGGAGCGATAGACGGTAGACTCGTCATTCCGCTGATCGATGAGTGCCAGCGGGTTTGCCGGGGCAATGGTAATCGGCTGTCCGTCAGCATCTGTCCAGGTAAAGTATCCACCAAAACGGTCTGCATTGCTGTCCATTACGGGCTGTGTGGGGTCAAACATAATGGCAGACCCGATTGCGCCCGTATCGGCAAAACGGTTATCGACCCGTACACCACGGAAATTCAGGTCAACATCAAGTTGATCATCGAACAGTGTAGGGGTAAGGGCAATAGTACCGCTTAAACGGTCGTTACTGGATGTTTTTAAAACGCCATCATTGCCTGCAAACCCAATTGATACTCTGTATGGGACGCTGTAAGAGGATCCCTGTACGCTTATGTTATGTTCCTGGGAAAATGCATTCCGAAATATTTCATCCTGCCAGTTTGTAGATGCATTTCCAAGGCTGTTAAGTGCATTCTGGCTGATTGTGCCGTTTTCAACACCCTGCTCAACAAAATTTCTGAACTCATCGCTGTCTAGAACACCGATGCGGTCACTGTTTGTTTGATATGAAAAGCGGCCTGTATAATTGAGTTGTATCTCCTGGCCAAGCTCACCTCGTTTGGTCGTAATAATAATAACGCCATTAGACGCTCTTGAGCCATAAATTGCGGTTGCTGAAGCATCTTTGAGCACCGTGATGGACTCAATATCGTTAGGGTTAATCGTATTTAGCGGGTTTCTCATTCCAGAAATGCCGCCGTCATCCAGAGGTACACCGTCAACCACATAGAGGGGGGCGTTACTGGCAGAGAGGGAGGAGCCTCCCCGTATACGGATGGTGGCACCGGCACCGGGAGCACCGCTGTTTGATGTAACATTTACACCGGCTGCGCGTCCCTGGAAAAGTTCCTCGGGCGAAGTAATCGCACCCTGGTTAAAATCCCTGGAACTCACCACGTCTACCGACCCGGTATTATCTGAGCGCTCCTGCACGCCATAACCGATGACAACCAGCTCTTCAAGAGCGGCTACATCATCTCTCATGGCTACATGAATCGTTTCACGTCCGTCAACCGGTATTTCCTGTCTCGTAAATCCAATATATGAGAAAACCAGGACAGCATCAGGCTGTACGGTGATTGTGTAATTACCATCAATGTCCGTTACGGTACCCTGAGTGGTTTCACCTTTTACAAGAATATTTACCCCGGGAAGAGGGTACTCTGTTTCTGCTTCTATAACGGTTCCGCTTACTGATATCTCACTCTGTGCATACAACGGATTGCTGATGATAAGTAGAGAGAGAAACAGAACGAAACCAAGTAGTCTTTTCACTTTCATAAGTTCTACCTGTTTTAATGTTTTATATAACATCGGGCCTGTTGGAAACATATGTGACCCGTGTTGTTTTGGTTCTAGATGATATTTTTCTGTAAACCAGAAATTGTACTGTCGACTAATCCATAAACTATGGTGCAAATGTGTGCTTTTTGTGAAAACGCTTACATTAAAACAGAATATTTTATCTTTTTATATAAATTCGAAGTTTAGATTAAACAACACAGGAGCCTGTGTTGATAGTCTTATTAGTATATACTCAGATTATATAGTCAATAATAATAATAGTTAGTAATGATATATATATTCCAATT
>Ga0209942_1001111_pt1 | contig 15109 bp, 9 predicted proteins | sample SalPonR1_A_D2_MG_FD_185695 | JGI IMG/M metagenome (GOLD analysis project Ga0209942, IMG submission 185695) | Salt pond soil microbial communities from South San Francisco under conditions of wetland restoration - Salt Pond MetaG R1_A_D2_MG... ... | reverse complement strand
AGATAATAAAAGTGACAGAGAGTATAACGGACCGGCTGCACTTACGCAGTACACCGATTACATCCGAGGCAACTTCTGGATGGAGCTGCAAAATGTGGGGGAAATGTATCAAACAGAAGATTTTCCAGGCAATCCGCCGGGCACTAAGCCAGCATCCTGGGCTCTTGTTCTTGAAATGATGAAACAACTAAAACTGCTGTTCGGACTTAGTGAAGATGACTCTACTATACCGATGCCTGTTTTAAGCACCTACCGTGTTTGGGGCGAAGGCGAGTTTGGGTACGGTTACCATCAATACAAGTTAAATGTGGATGATAAGAAGGACGTATATCCGAATATTTACAATCCTGATAAGGAAGATCTTTATGTGTGTAACGAATCGTGGTCGCCGGAGCAGGGCTGGGTCGAAGGAGCCCTGATAATGAGCGACTACGTGATGGTGAAAGGATTTAACATGAAGCCCTTTGCCGCTGACGGTATCGCCGGGTAACGGCCAAAAAAACAAAGGTATCTATTTATCAACCAAATCAATCCAATATGAAAGCAAAAACCATACGCGGAAATTCAACCAATGAAATTGAACATGCGTTATCTGAAGCAACTGAAGATGGATTTTCGCCTACCATAGCGATTGCCTTTATATCGATAGCGCAAAATAGGGAAGCTATTTGTCGTCTGCTGGAAGAGCGCAATATCGATATTTTTGGATCAACCACAGCGGGGGAATTTATTGATGGCGAAATCGGAGAGGAGTCGGCAGCTATTATGCTTCTGGATTTGAATAAAGATTATTACCGTCTTTTACACATAGAAACCGGCGAAGAAAATACACTCGAAATTGCCAAATCTGTTGGCCAGCAGGGCCTCGACACATTTTCCAATCCGGCATTTATCATTGCATCGGGCGGCATTAGCACAGATGGGGAAATGATTATCAGGGGAATCGAAGAAGCCGTTGGTCCCAAAGTTACAATTTTTGGCGGGCTGGCCGGTGACGATTTCAAAATGTCGGGTACCTACGTATTCACAAATGGTACGTACAGCATAAACGGGCTGGTGGCGATTATACTTGATGAGGACCATGTGAATGTAAAAGGCCTGGCTACGAGCGGCTGGGAACCTGTTGGTACCGTGCGAACCATTACAAAAAGTGAGGGAAATGTGGTTTACACCATCGATGATCAACCTGCTCTCGATGTAGTAATCAAATATATGGGGGTAAACCGCAATATTGACGAATGGAAGGATGTCATTATCAATGTAGGTTCAGAATTTCCTATGCAGCTACAGCGCGAAAATGCAGAACCGGTTATACGTGCACCACTCTTTGCCAACAAAGAAGATCGCTCCCTGGTTTGTGCCGGAAGTGTGCCTCAGGGTTCAAAAATTCGCTTTTCCCTTCCACCGGATGACAGCGTAATTGAAAAAGTAGTCAATGAATGTGCAACGGTTAAAAAAGAGGAGATGGAAAACGCTGATGCGATGATTATGTTCTCATGTAAAGCGCGTCACCTCTCACTGGGCCCGATGGTTGGTGATGAGATCGACCAGGTAAAAGACGTATGGGGAGCTCCTCTGGTTGGTTTTTTCAGCTATGGAGAGATGGGGAAGGCCACAAAAGGAAAACACGAATTTCATAATAATACATGTTCACTGGTACTTCTCTCTGAAAAGTAAAAGCATACTGTTATGGAGTCTAAATCAATGTAAAGCAGGCAATTCTGTTTGATTTATTTATATTATCAAAAAAAACGGCATGAATTCTGATCTGCAATCCGTATTAGACCTGCTTGACGAAGAGTCTTCGATTTCGCCAGAGCGTGCAGAGGCAATAAAAAAAGCTGTTAAAAGCGCTGATAAACAACTTACCATTGCTGAATTTAAGCTTCAGCGAACAGAGAAAGTAAAACGAACTACTTCTATTCTGCTGGAAGAGACCATTGAAGAGCTCGAGCTAAAGCGAAAAACGGTGGAGGAATCGAAAGAGGAACTGCAGCTATCCCTGGCTGAACTTAAAGAGACGCAGGAGCAGCTGATACAGCAGGAAAAACTCGCTTCCCTTGGCCAGCTTACCGCCGGAATTGCACACGAAATTAAAAATCCGCTCAATTTTGTGAATAATTTTGCTGAATTGTCTGTGGAACTGCTTCAGGAAATAAGAGAAGAGATGAAACTGATCAAAGCCCGGTGGGGTGATTCTATTCCGGATAGTGCACTCGTTGAAATTTCTGATCTGGTTGACGACATCGAGACAAATCTCAAAAAGATTCACGAACACGGCAGCCGGGCCGACAGTATAGTAAAATCGATGCTCCAGCACTCACGCGGGGGCGACGGCACTCTGGAGCCAACCGACCTGAACCAGCTTGTAAAAGAGTACGTAAATCTGACATTTCATGGGATGCGCGCCGGCAAACACCCCATTAACGTGGATATTGACCTGCAGCTTGATGAGGATGTGGAAGAGATACCGCTGATGGCAGAGAATTTCAGCAGGGTAATTCTGAACCTGTGCAATAACGCTTTCGACGCCATGCGCAGCAAGGCTAAAAGCGAAACCAGCAATACGGGGGGTGAAAGTTATCAGCCAAAACTAACCGTTCGTACCCGCCTTCAGCAAAATTATGCTCTTGTTGAGATAGAGGATAACGGCCCGGGAATTCCACCTGAAGTGAAAAATAAAATTCTACAGCCCTTTTTTACCACCAAAAAAGGAAAAGAGGGAACCGGATTGGGCCTTAGCATTACCAACGATATTATAAAAATGCACCGCGGCTCTCTTCAGATCATTTCGGAACGGGGTAAAACCATCTTCTCTATACGAATACCGCTAGAGCCCTGAAACTATACAGCAGCTGTTCACTTCGATTTCAGGCCGCCTAAATCCGATAGAGCACACTATAATTAGATTACTGAGAACCTGAGTTCTATTCTTGAACATCCCTTTTGCCGAGGGCAACCCGAGGGGAAATCTCTCCGCCAGCTGGCGGAAAACTTGATACCGAATAAATGAAATTGATTATTAATCGAACTCAGGTTGAGATGCTCTCTCAAATATTTTAATGACATTGCTCCCCCCTCCTTCCTATCTTGAGTTCGATTTTTTATTAAAAACCATTCCTATGCGAACACATTATTCCATCGCTTTAACATTCGTTCTTTTACTCGTAACTGCCTGTTCATCAACCCAACAACTTCAGCACCCAACGCTACAGGGAACACTTTGGGTGCAAAATGCCGCCGAGTATGATGCTCTTGGCCTTCAGGCGTATCAACTGGCGGAAAGCCAGCTCGAAACCGCAATTATGGATTCTTCCTGGACAGCTTCGGTTGTTCAAAGCACACGGGAGGTTTTGGATTTGCCTCCGGCAGTAATCCTTGATATTGATGAGACCGTGCTTGATAACTCACCGTTTCAGGCACGCATGATAAAGCAAAACTCATCCTTTGATCCCCTGGAATGGAGAAAATGGGCTCTTGAAGGAAACGCAGATGCAGTTGCCGGAGCCGTAAAGTTTACACAGGCTGCGGCAAAAAAAGGTGTTTCGGTTTTTTATGTGAGCAATCGGGATGCAGAAACCGAAGAAGCCACTCGCAGAAATATGAAACAGCTTGGATTCCCCCTTACAGATGATATGGATACTGTACTGCTGAACGGCGAACAGGAGAACTGGAACTCAAATAAAATTAATCGCCGCGCAGTTATTGAAAAAGAGTACCGGGTAATTATGCTGTTTGGGGATGATTTGAATGATTTTCTCCCGGCAAAAAATATTACAGAAGAGGAAAGAGACCAGCTCGTCAGTAATCATGCAGATCACTGGGGCAAAAAATGGTTTGTTTTTCCAAACCCTACCTATGGATCCTGGGAACAGGCACTATTTAATTTTGAATCGGGCCTGAGTGCAGAAGAAAGAGAGTTGATACTCAGAGATCACCTGGAAACCGGACAATAGCCAGAATCCATTACTTGAAAAAGCTTTTTAATCGCAGAAACCAGCTCAGATTCACTACATAAACTGAATAACTTTCTGGACAATACGCGGAATTAAAAACCATCCTATCAAAATCATAAACCAGGCCCATACGGCGAACTGTCTGGACTGAATCAGTTCAAGCCAGGCTTTTCTGCCACTAAACTGATAGCCCAGTTTATCTATGGTGAACCGCTTCTTTTTGATCTCATAACCAGCCGCAATTGTGTCGGTAAGGTCCAGTCTGGTTAGAATATATATGGTGATCGCATGACCACCCTGCAGTGTTATCTGGTGAGGGCGGAAATCAGAAATTGAGATAAAAGCTGCACTCATGATGTACATGAAAAATATGGAAAGCGACCCCGCTGTAACCACAAGCATTGAACCGTGAAAAAGCAGCCCTCCAACTATAACAAATCGGGTAAATTTTGGAATAAGAACAAAAATTCCAAGCAGAAGCTCAATCAACATGACAATAATACCAAGGACAATTGCAGTGTTCATTTCGCCTGCCGGAAAAAGAAGCTGATAGAGTGAACCCTGGAGCATATCTTTGAGAAGATAATCTATAAAAAGGCCATTCCACCAATCTTCTGAAAAGATTTTATTAATGGCAGCTCCCACATAAAGAATAGATATCTGAATTCTGAAGATATAGATACTTCCATAATACAATCCCGCCAGTAACAAAAAACAAGCTGCAAACGTCAATGAATTACTAAACAGAATCTTCGATGATAGTATAAAAAACAATGTTATGAGACCCGAAGTGAAAGCAAACGCACTGTAATACCTTTTTATCAGCAGCGGCATAATGACTGCAAAACCAAGAATTACAGATAAAACCTGGTATATAGCTGACGGAATCCTGTCAAAAATGGATATGAATGGTAAAAAAGGGAGTTCATAAGAAAACGGATTAATGAACCCGTAGTTAAAAAACAGTATATAAAGGAATAGAGCCTTCACAGACGTCACTATCGGAATAGTCAGCTCACTATTTTCTCTTGTATTCATCCTCAGGCCATGTCCAGATTCCGGAATGATGTCCATTTATCGTATACGAAATTGTGATATTTACATTTTCTCCCTTCCCGTAACTGTTTTCATATTGTTTCACAATAGAAATTATATTGTGTATGCTTCTGTTTTCACGGTTTTTCGGTGAAATATGATAGCGATTTCTGATACGTTTACTACTCAAACTCTTCCCCTGTTTATGAACCTCAATTTCGTAGTATGAAATTTGATCGTAAGGTGCCCATGAAAAATATTTTACACAGGTAAACCGACCATATATGACCCCGAGCAGCTGGGCACCAAAAAAAACTGAAACCAATAAGGCCAGGACTCTTTTTCGAAAAAGCTCTCCACTTAAAGCCAAACTGTTTTTCATGTTTATTATTGATTTGAAATAAGCTACACTTCATTTAATAAACAAAGTATAAGAAAATCCAAATGTTGAGAAAAAAAATTGCTCTTTTCGGTGCAGGCATATGGGGACAAAATATATTACGGGAACTAACCGGTCTTGGAGTCGATACAGATGTGTTCGACACAAATAATGAAATCAAGTCCGCTGCTATCCGACTGGGAGCTTCTGCTTTTGCAGGCAGGTGTGATGATCCTTCGCAATACGACGGAATCATCATATCTACCCCATCATCCACTCACAGAAATCTGGTTTATTCACTGGCGGGATCGGGAGTTCCAATATTCCTTGAGAAACCACTCACACTATCAAAAGAAGATGCCAATGATATCAAGAAATTGTCGCCTGAGCACCTTTACATGATGCATATCTGGCTTTACCATCCCGGTATTCAGCGGCTTGCTGAAATTGCGAAATCAGAATCGTTGGGAAAGTTACTGGCAATCAGGTCTACAAGGGCAAACTGGACAAGCCCCAGAACAGACAGTGATTCAGCATGGAATCTGCTACCGCACGATCTCACCATAACCAAAGCTATACTTGGTAAGATTCCTGAACCCAAATATGCCGTATCAGAGTATCATGATGGAATTATCCGGGGGATGACTGCTATATTGGGTAATCAACCCCACTGTATATTTGAAGTTTCCAACAGATATGAAAGAAAAATCAGAGAGGTTCGGGTTCATTGCCAGAAAGGAGTGGCTGTGCTGGAAAACGAAAAAGTTGACTACTTAACCATTATTCGAGGTGACGATACAAGTAGCCTGAGTATAGAAAAAGAACCTTTTGATTCCACTCCACCGCTGAGACTGGAGTTAATGGAATTTCTGAGATTCCTGGAAGGGGGACCGCCACCACGAAGCACCTTTGAAGATGGCTTAGAAGTTGTGAATGCCATCCATCAGCTACGCGCAATATCCCATTAATTTTTCTGAATCTTATGAACAGCAGTAAACCCAAATTTACCATTATTTTGCCTACCACCGGAAACAGAGGCGCTCTTTTACCTCATTCTATCGGCAGCATTCAAAATCAAACGGAACAGAATTTCGAACTATTTATTATTGGTGACGGTATAGCGGACCCATCCAAAAGCATTATCAAAGAGCTTCAAAGCAGTGATCCAAGGATCCGTTTTTTCGATCACCCAAAACACAAAAGGCGTGGAGAGGTATACCGTCATCAGGCGCTTAAAGTAGCACGCGGCAGAAATGTTTGCTACATCTGCGACAGAGATTTATGGCTCCCCGACCATCTTGAAACGATGGATGCTATTCTTCGAGACTTTAATTTTGCATCCACAACGTTTATAAATGTACATGAAAACCAAAACCTGAGTACGGGGCAGTACATTGGTTATTTTGGGGAGGCCTCGGCTTCTGACCACCCCAATAAGATTGGAATTTCACTCTCAAACGCTGCTCATACTATTGATTTGTACCATTCACTTCCTCATGGCTGGCGAACCACTCCCAAAGGTCTGTATACGGATGTATATATGTGGCAACAGTTTTTGGATCATGCCGATTGTTGTGCCTATTCCCACACAAAACCAACCTCTCTCTATTTCAAGCGAGGACATTTCCCAGGAATATCGGTCTCTCAAAGAGTAAACGAACTTAAAAAATGGTCCAAAAAGTTACAGCCGGCTGAAGCCGTACAGAAATTGAGAGAAGAAGCCCAGCAGGGGCTTCTCGCTGAGTGGTCTGACCTCAAAATGAGATCAAAATCACCCCTGCTCATAAAGGGCAGAAGGCTTGCGGAGCTACCCTTAGCTATTCTTCAAAAGGTTTCCAATCGCCTAAAGAAGCCCTAAGCTCTCTTTCTGTAGGAAAATCCTGAGCCCGTTCTGAAAGCACAACTTCGTCTGTGGGCCATGGTATACCGAGATCGGGTGCATTCCAAATAACACCCCAGTTATCGTCTTTTCCGTAATCGGCATACGCCTCTGAGACAGCCTGTATGTGGATAGACGGTTCAAAGAAATACCACCCGTGAAGAAGGCCTTTTGGAAAAGCTAAAGCTGCAAGATCTTCTTCAAAAAGCTCGTAAAGGGAGTATTCACCCTCTGTGGGTGAGCCCGGCCGGATATCTTTCAGCCCAACGAGGCAGTGCCCCGTTAAAAGACAAAAATACTCATCATGGCGTTTGTGTAAATGCATCCCACGAAATACGTTTTTTTCTGATTTCACCAGGCTCCACTGGACTGGCTCTATACAGGTCCCCCAATATTCCTGAAATATTTCTGAGAATGACCCTCTGTGATCTTTATGCTCAGAAATGTTTATTAGTTCTGTTTGATGAATTGTTGTCCCCGATATCAGGCTGCTTTTTTTTCTCATTACGATGTCTTCTTTTATGTTAGTTAATCATAAAACAATTTAAACCATAATCTTGCTTAAAACCATGACTCTACTATTTTTTTAATGTCCTATACGAGAGTACAAAAAAACAAGAAAGAGGTCGATTTTTTACACAATTTAAACGATTATCTGCTATCATAAGCGCAACATGATTTCATCAAATCATAAACCTGCGATTTATTATGCGGACTGCAACAGCCTACATATTTGTATTCTTTTTTCTGTTTTCAGGGCAGGTTTTTGCTCAGCAACCGTTAATTCGCCACCTTACCATTGATGACGGTCTTTCCCAGAACGCCGTATATTCGATTATACAGGATAAACAAGGATTTATGTGGTTTGGAACCAAAGACGGACTAAACCGCTTCGATGGGCGCAGTTTTGTTGTTTACCAGCACAATCCTTTCGACTCTACAACCATTTCTGATGCTTTTGTAATGAAACTCCTTGAAGACAGCAACGGCAGAATCTGGACCGGTTCAATATCAGGAGATATTAACATTTTACACACGGACACCGACTTCTTTTGTGAAGTTCCGATGGAAAATGAGTGGGGCGAAAGAGCAATCACTAATGAGATTACAGATCTTATAGAAGCACCGGATGGCTCTGTTTGGATAGCCACCAAAGGTGACGGACTTTTCAATGTAAAAGTTACATCTGAAGTCGGTTGCAACTACGATTATGAACATTTTTTGCATAATCCAGCCAACAACAGCAGCCTCTACTCAAACAGGGTTGGAAACCTTCTTTTCGATGAAAATCAAACATTTTGGGTTGGCACTGAAGAGGGCCTTAATCGATTTAATGAATCCAATGGATCATTTATCAGAACCCGTTTCACAACCAAGCATCCTGATGCACCCTACATTACAGGAGATCACAAAATCACATCAATGCACATCGACCGGGCCGGACAATTCTGGATAGGTGTTCAGAGCGGTCTTGTAAAATTTAACCGATCGACCGGAAACTATGAGTTCTTCCCAAACCAGTACGAAGTTATTGAGTATGGATGGGGAAGCGTGAACCGAATTTCTGAAGACAACAACGGAAATCTATGGCTTGGCACTGTGGCAGGATTAATGATGTTCAATCCTACTACAGAACAATACTCCTACTACCGGCACGACCCGCTCAATCCGCGATCACTTAGTCACAACATTATATCCAGCCTCTTAATTGACCGCACTAATATTTTATGGGCAGGTACGTCGGGACTTGGCATTAATATTCTCGATTTCAATGCAAACCGATTTCCAACTCTTAGCAGAACTCCTCAGCCCTCTTCACGAATTACCGGATTTAGCATTCGCTCAATACTTGAAGACAATGCGGGCGATGTATGGATAAGCGCAGATGTGCTCTACCGGTGGAATCGGGAAACCGGGGAACTGTTTAGCTTTGAGACCGACTCTGACCTGGTACAAAATTTTGGTAACGCCAATGCTTATTCCATTGTGCAAGCATCTAACGGATTTCTCTGGTTTGCATCGACTGAAGGTCTTTTCAGGTACAATCCGATTACCAATCAATCAAGGCTATACTCTCATTCTCCGGGCAGGGAAGCCGGGTTGCTACAGCAGGAAGTAAATGCTGTTTTTGAAGACAAGACCGGCTCTATCTGGGTAGCTACCCACAGCCACTTCAGTAAATTAATTGATGAGCAGTCTGGTACGTTCAACCATTATAAATTCAACTCTTCAGAGTATTCCATTGGCATAGCCAGACCCGTTATCTATCAGGATTTGGATGGTGTTTTTTGGATTGGAACAGCCGATGGCCTGGTTCGGTTTGATGCCGTAAATGAATCTTATACAACATTCAAAAATAACCCTGTTGAGCCTGCAAGCCTTAGTAATAACCACATCAAATCTATTCTTGAAGATCCTGAGCAGCCCGAAACCTATTTGTGGATTGGTACTTCCGGCGGACTCAACAAGTTCAATTACAGAACCGGAGAATTCAAACACTACAACGTGAATGACGGACTTCCGAACGAGGTTATTTACGGAGTTCTGCCTGATAATGACGGTAACTTGTGGCTCAGTACAAACAAGGGCCTTTCCCGATTCAATCCGGAATCTGAGACATTCCGAAACTTTGACGTTTTTGACGGACTGCAGAGTAATGAGTTTAATACAGGGGCGTTTTTCAGAAGTGAGAGCGGGGAGTTATTTTTCGGTGGTATTCAGGGACTCAACTATTTTCATCCGGAGGAAATTAAGGACAATCCTTTTCAACCCCCCATTGTTCTAACAGGTCTGAAAACAGGGGACAGAGAAATTTCTTATAAATCTAACCCAGACATTTTGGATGCTGCGGTTTCCGTGGCTGAACAAGTTACCCTTTCGTATAAAGATGATGTACTTACGTTTAATTTTGCAGCACTCGATTATGCAGCACCCGAAAAAAATCAGTATTTGTATAAACTGGACGGCTACAACGATAACTGGATTTCTTCCGGGAATTTAGGGTCCGCAACCTATACCAACTTACCGCATGGTGAATATATCTTCAGGGTTAAAGGCTCCAATAACGATGGCGTCTGGAATGATGACGGACTTGCCCTGGCCGTGACAATTACCCCACCGTTTTGGAGAACGATCTGGGCATATTTAATCTATGGCCTTCTCTTTTTTATAGGGTTCTACTCGCTGAGACGGTATGAGCTGAACCGGTTTTATCTTAAGAACCAGCTCAAACTGGAACGTGTACAAACGGACTCTCTTCGTAAACTCGATCACTTAAAGTCCGACTTTTTTGCCAATATTTCACACGAATTCAGAACACCGTTAACACTCATTATAGGCCACATAGATAATGTACTTGAAGAGGATATCGATACCACTACAAGGCAAAAGTTAAATCTGGCCACTAAGAACGCTAACAGACTGTTATCGCTCATCAATCAGCTCTTGGATCTGTCGAAACTTGAAGCCGGTAAAATGACGGTTGAAACCTCAATGTCCAATATCGTTCCGTTCCTCAAAAGCCTGCTTTACTCATTTGAATCGCTTGCTGCCTCCCGTAATATTTCACTCAAATTTTTGGCTAACAACACTCCCATTACCGTTCCATTCGATGCCGACAAACTCGAGAGAGTATTTTTTAACCTGATATCCAACGCAATTAAGTTTACGGAACCGGGAGGCTCCGTTACAATGTCGACAGAAATAACAGATAACGGCAGGGCTTGTATAACAGTTGCAGATACCGGTATTGGTATTTCTGAATCCCGGTTACCCTACATTTTCGACCGCTTTTACCAGGTAGACAGTTCCTCAACACGAAATTACGAAGGGTCGGGAATCGGGCTGGCTATTGTAAACGAATTCATTAAACTGCATAATGGATCCATTAGCGTAGAAAGTACACGTGCCGACATGGCATCGGGAAAGAAGAGTGGCACAACCTTTAAAATTTACCTTCCTCTCGCCAAACTTAATGAGGGAGAAACAGTGTCAGCAATAGAGAAAGAGCCCTCCATTCTAAAAAAATCGCCGGAAATTCATACCCCCGGTAACGTTCAAAATCTGCTGAATTACAGTATCAACAAGGAGATTTTACTATTGGCAGAGGATAATGCGGAAGTACGCGCTTTTATCCGGGAGCAGCTCGAGAATGATTACTGGGTTATTGAGGCTTCAAATGGAAAAGAGGCACTTCGGTTAAGTGAGAAAGAGATCCCCGACTTAATCATTTCCGATTTGATGATGCCGGAAATGGACGGTATGGAGTTTTGTAAAAAGTTACGACTGAACGAAAAGACCAGCCATATCCCCGTTATTATGCTTACAGCCAAGGCCAGCCATGACAGCAAACTGGAAAGCCTCGAATCGGGAATAGATGCATTTGTTACAAAACCGTTTAAAGTAAAGGAGCTAAAATTACGTGTACGTAAATTAATTGAGCAGCGGAAAAAACTCCGGGAGCAGTTCAGTACCAGTGCTTTTTTGGAATCCAACACTGCCTCTGTAGCCGATGTTGACCGTGAATTTTTAGCTAAAACCGTTCGCCTTATTGAGAAATCCTTTCATGATGAGAACTTTAAAGTTTCCGAGCTTGCAACTTCTCTGAATATGAGTACGTCTCAATTCAACAGAAAACTACATGGACTCGCGGGGCAGTCCCCTGTGCAGTTTATCATATCTGTGCGTCTGCAAAGAGCTTCAAGTCTGCTCAAAACAAGCGATAAAACCATCTCGGAAATTGCATACGAAGTTGGCTATTCAGACCAGGCGTATTTCTCCCGTGTGTTTAAGAAAGAGTTCGGCATTAGCCCGAGTGAATTTAAAAACAGCCTGTAACATTCATGTTCAACCTGCTGCTGTTTTTTACGCATAAAAAATGATATTGTACGGCTATAACTATCGCGTTGGATATTGAACTGCCAGCTATCGGTTTTACCCTTTTTTTAACGAACCTTTCTTGACATGAAAAAAGCTCTTTTACTTCTCTTTTTTTGCTTGATAACAGATACCGTACTCGCCCAGATCAGCGCCAAATTGATGCGAGATTTTGACGTTTCCCAATCTCACATCACTTTTGTCTACGGCGGTGACATCTGGGTTGTGAATAAGGATGGTGGCACAGCGTATCAGGTCACTTCGTCACCCGGTGAGGAAGAACGTCCCAAGTTTTCTCCCGATGGGGAGTTTATTGCCTACACGGCATCCTATAACGGGAACCGTGATGTATACGTAATGCCGGTCATGGGTGGTGTGCCCGACCGAATTACCTATCAGTCGCATTCCGACCGGCTTATCGATTGGCATCCCGATGGTGATCACCTGCTGTTTGCCTCGCGCCGGCACATGGGGCAGCGTTCATCCCAAAAATTCTACCTGGTTCACAAAACCGGCGGCTTTCCCGAGCAGCTTCCGCTTCCTTATGGTGAACTTGCCAGCTACTCTCCGGACGGAAACCAGCTGGCTTACATTACAAAAATCACGGAGAACTATCCTTTTAAACGATATAAAGGCGGACTTGCTTCTGATATCTACCTGTATGATATGGATAGCAATACCGTTGAAAACCTCACTGAAAATGAGTTCAACGACGGCCAACCCGCATGGGCGGGGGACACTCTCTATTTTCTTTCTGATCAGGGTCCGAATTTCAGGCTGAATGTCTGGAAATACGATCCGGGCGATGGAGAACTGTCTCAAATCACAACCTTCGACAAATTTGATATCTCTTTTCTATCTGCCGGACCCGAGGAACTGGTTTTTGAGGTAGGCGGTTCACTCTACTTGATGGATCTGGCAACCGAAGAGGTACGGGAAGTAGAGGTAAATGTAGTTTCCGACCTCTCTCTTGAAATTCCGAAGCGACTTGATGTGAGTGATGACATTTCAGGTATGACGGCTGCTCCCGGCGGTAAACGCGTCATTTTTGAGGCACGCGGAGAGCTGTTTAATGCCCCGGTATCAGATGGGTTTACCGAAAATCTTACGCAATCAAGTGGGGCTTTCGATCGGCATGCAGCCTGGTCACCTGATGGAAATCACATAGCATTTTGGAGTGATATGGATGGTGAATACGAAATTTATCTTCAGAATGTAACAAATAATGGTGACCCCGATAAGCTTACAAACCGTGGAAAAGGATACGGCTACGCACTATACTGGTCACCCGACAGCAAACATATCACCTTTATCGATGAGACCAACACTATTTATGTGGTAAATGTGGAAAACGGAAACATAACTGATGCAGGGAATACGAATTGGAATGTGGGGCATGGCAGCCGAAACAGTTACCCTATCGCCTGGTCGCCCGATTCGCGATGGATTACATTTACCCAGGGGCTCGAGAATGCTCAATTTGCAGTTATGCTATTTGATACGGAAAGCGGAGAGCTGCACCAGGCTACAAGCGGCTACTACTCCGACAGCAATCCCGTCTTCAGCCCGGATGGCAAATACCTGATGTACTCCACAGATCGCGAATTTTCATCTGTCTACTCCGATATGGATAATACGTGGGTCTATCCCAACTCTACACAGCTTGCTGCAGTAAGCTTAACGAGCGACACTCCCTCCCTTCTGCATCCCAAAAACGATGCTGTTGAGACACCGGAGGAGGAAAATAGTGAGGAAAGCACCGATGAAGAAGGTGAGGGTGATGACTCTATTGTTGTAGACATCGATTTCGACGGTCTCGAGTCGCGAATTACGGTACTGCCTATTCCCGCAGGAAATATTGGAAACCTGATGCCTTTTGAAGGTATGCTAGCCTATATCCGATATCCAAACTCCGGAAGTATGGGCGGTCCCCCAACTCTTCAGGCATACGATTTTGAGAAGCGTGAAGAGATCACCATCATGGAAAATGTTGGAGCCGCTGCCTTAAGTTCGGATGGCAAGGCTATCCTTGTTGTTTCCGGAGGACAATACGGAATTATTAAGCCCGCCCCCGGCCAGAGTATTGAAGACCCCATTCCCACCGATGGGCTGGTGATGCAGCATGTAATAAGAGAAGAGTGGGAACAGATTTTTATGGATACATGGCGCCGATACCGCGACTTTTTCTATGATCCCGAAATGCAGCAGGTTGACTGGGTCGAGATGAAAGAGCGATACGGCTCACTCATTAAAGATGCCCGTACACGATGGGACGTTGCCAACCTCCAATCGAATATGCTAAGCGAGCTCAGCGCAGGCCATACCTACACCGGGGTGGGTAATGTCGATAATCAGGAGTTTGTATCGACCGGCTACCTGGGAATTGACTGGGAACCCGATGGTGAACTCTATAGAATTAGCCGAATTGTAAAACCAGCTGAGTGGGATACGCAGGTTCGCTCACCTTTCGACAGACCCGGAGTTGACGTGAGCGAAGGCGAATACATTCACTCCGTTAACGGTATGGCGCTCGATCCCGACAAGGATCCGTACGCCATGTTCGAAAATCTGGACGGGAAAACCATTTCACTGATGATAAGCAGCTCCGGTGATGAGAATGATGCCCGGGAAGTGATTGTTGAAGCATTAACACAGGGGCAGGAGTCGGAGCTTCGGTATCTTGAATGGATCGAAAATAACCGCAAGATGGTGGATGAGCTCTCTGATGGAAAACTTGGCTACATCTATATGTCGAACACGTCTGGCCAGGGACAGCAGGAACTGGTTCGGATGTTTTACGGACAGTTACAAAAAGATGGCTTTATTATTGATGAACGCTTCAATGGCGGTGGCCAACTTGCCGATCGATTTCTTGAACTGCTGACGAAACCTGTTGTTTATAATCTGCACTGGCGGCACGGACGCGATCACACGCAGCCGGTTAAAACCAACACCGGCCCAATGGGCATGCTGATTAACGGCTGG
>Ga0209942_1001103_pt1 | contig 15175 bp, 13 predicted proteins | sample SalPonR1_A_D2_MG_FD_185695 | JGI IMG/M metagenome (GOLD analysis project Ga0209942, IMG submission 185695) | Salt pond soil microbial communities from South San Francisco under conditions of wetland restoration - Salt Pond MetaG R1_A_D2_MG... ... | reverse complement strand
GGTGTTGGGATGAGATAGGGTCGGGGAAAGAGACAAGGCATGCCTTGTCTCTACAAGGGATTTTTGTTGTTGGTTTTGGGGATGAGACGTTGCCCCGCCTTTGGTGAGATTTTGAATGAGACGTTGCTCGCTGCCTTTGGCAGGATTTCGTCGCGCCTTGCGCTCCTCAAGGTGCAACGTCTCTACAAGGGGTATTGAAAACCCATTTTCCATTACGGGCGGCCGCGAGGGCCGCCCTACAAATCATGATGCGTAAATTTTGGCGGGCGAAAGATGTTTCGCCCCTACATTGCCGGCACGCTGGGCAAGGACTGCGTCTGGTCTTCGGCGAATTAATGCGCGAGGGAATGAGACAGGGTGTATATGAATGAGGCAGGGCACGTGTCAATGCCGCCCTGACGGTACCCTGTCTCTACAGGTGGTGGTTATGTTGGGGATGTATTTTTGGAATTTTGTATCTATTAGGCGTGTCGAAATTCAGGAACAAATATCGGACGGAATCGATTCGGGCGTCCTGGTGGGATTATACAAAACCCGGATGTTATTTTGTAACGATATGCACCTATGGTCGGAAATGGTTTTTTGGAGAGGTGCAGAATAAATCGATGAAATTATCATCTACGGGGGGTTTGGCAGATAAATTTTGGTGCGAGATTTTCCGAATTGCGTAGCAAAAAGATGAAAATCGCACAGGGGCTCAGCCCGTTTTCAAACTCCAATCGTGAACCCTAATTTCGGCCAGCTCTTTTTCGCGTCCTTTCTATTTTTTCATCCCCCTTCTCGTCAAAAAAACGTCATAAAGACAATTATTTTTGAGATGGTACGAATTCCAATTTTTGCCGGAAAAAGGATGCGATTTATTCTCGTTTATTGAGGCGCCAAATTTAATTTGGTTACTGAAATAAGGCCCGAGGCTATCGTAAGGGGAAGGGGCCTTACGGTCTGGATGCGGAGCTGATTTTGAGACAACTTTTTGGCGATTGGTCAGTTATAGGCATGAACATAAAAACGAGCTTTATATGAGTTATACAGGAAAGAAATTCCCCAATATTACGGTTAATGCAATGAATGAAATGGGTGACACCATTCAGATCAACGTGCTGGAAGAGGCGAAGAAAGCCAACAAAAAGATTCTATTATTTTGGTACCCTAAGGACTTTACTTTTGTATGTCCGACGGAATTACATGCCTTCCAGGAGGCACTGCCGGAGTTTGAAAAGCGAGATACCATTGTGATCGGTGCCTCTTGCGATACGCCGGAAGTGCATTTCGCCTGGTTGAGTACCCCCAAAGACAATGGCGGTATTGAGGGTGTAACCTACAATCTTTTGGCCGATAGCAATCGAAACTTAGCCCGAACACTCGGCATTTTGGACACCACAAATCCCCGCATTGATGAAGAAACGGGTACGGAAATCGTAGATGGTGATAATGTGACTTATCGAGCTACTTATCTCATTGATGAGGATGGGCTTGTGTTCCACGAGGGAATCAACCATATGCCCTTAGGACGAAATGTGCAGGAATATCTACGCATTCTCGATGCCTATACCCACTTTCAAGTAAAAGGTGAAGTCTGTCCAGCCAACTGGGAAGATGGAAAAGAGGCGATGGAAGCGAATTCAAAAGGGGTTGCGGCATATTTGAGTGCAAACTAAATGGATTCGGTGTACGCCAAATCAAATTTTAAATAAAAATGAATAAGAACGATGTTAAATGAATTAGAAGCAGATAATCTGCAAGAAGTGGTAGATCAGAATGAGACGGTTCTCGTGCAATACTCTGCCGGTTGGTGCGGGAATTGCCGAATCATGAAACCCAAGTTTAAAAAACTGTCGCGGGAGCATGATAATGTAACCTTTGTCATGGTAGATGCAGAGAAGTATCCGGAGTCGAGGAAACTGGCAAACGTGGATAACTTACCGACTTTTGCGGCCTTCAAGAAAGGTGAAAAGGTCGATCAAGTTCAAACGAATAAATTTGATGTACTGAAAGAATTAGTCGATGAGGTTACCGCTAATTAAAAAGCTGATTGAATTTGTTGCCGATAATCGCGATGAAGATTATTTGAACGAAACGATTGAAACCCTGGAAGCGCTTACAGAAGTGTCGTCCATCAAGGATGAAGAACTCGATGTGATGGGTGAAATGCTATCCAATCTATATGGGGCGGTAGAAGTGCAAAAAGATATTGCATCGGGCACGCCTAGGAAAGAGGCAATGAACGCCTTCATGAAACGCGTGACGGGATCTATTGATCAGTAAATTGATTTCTCATTCTCAAGCATAAAAGCGATCTGTGGTAAGTTATCACGGATCGCTTTTTTCATTTAGAGTGGTTTTTATCTACCTTTTCCCAAATTAGGATAGCCACAATCTTACGTTTCTGAACCTTACAGTAGGATCTGTGTATTTTGAATTTTCTGTCTCGACGATCGAATAGATAGAAAGTTGCGGGATTTTCGGTCATCATCCTTTATGCTCACATAGTTTATGCGTAAGGGGTGGGAAGGGCCAGCCGCCGGAAGGCGGGTGGGTCCCGAGGAACGCCTGCGGCGTCCTCGAGGACGGAACCCCTGGACGACCCGACCGCCGTCCCGAGGAGCCAGGGGCGCTCTCGAGGACGGGGGGTACGCCCAAAAAAAAAGTTAAAAAAATATAATGATTGGGGGATAGGGATTGTACTTTTAGGGTCTATGAGCTTACAAACGAATATAGATGAGGGGCCCTGGAAGGCTGGGTTCGAGCGATTGCAGCGACTGGCTGAGGGGTCCAGGTGGGATCGTTTTCTGGCGCGTCCGTGGCGGTATATTTGGGCGCAGGTTTATCGCCGAGGGCTGTATCGAAGGCTGGGGCCGAGTGCGTATCGGGTGCGGACTTTTTTTGGGGAGGAAATGGAAGTGTTGCTTCCTTCAAGCACGGATATTTATCTGACTGGGGGGAAGTCTCATCCTTCGGAGATCCGCCTGGCTCGTTTTCTGGCGAAGGTGTTGAAGCCGGGAGATCACTTTGCGGATGTGGGGGCGCATTATGGTTATTTTTCATTGCTGGCTGCTGCTCGCGTAGGGTCTTCGGGAAAAGTATGGGCATTCGAGGCGGCTCCGAAAACGCAGGCGATTCTAAAGCGAAATGCAATGCGTAGGCCACAAATGGAGGTGTTTTCTATGGCTTTAGCTGCCCAGGATGAGGAGCTTACATTTTATGAATTTCCGAATATGTACTCTGAGTACAATTCGTTGGATCGTGCACAGTATACGGATGAGGATTGGTATGGTGGGCAGCGACCTGAAGGCGTGAAGGTGCCGGGACGTCGGTTGGATGGGCTGGTGGACGAATACGACTTGCGACCTGATGTGATAAAAATTGATGTAGAAGGGGCGGAAGATCAGGTGATATCAGGCGCGCGGAGCTATCTTCAGCGCGCTTCGCCGATTGTGATTATGGAGGTTCTGCCGGGGCGGGGCAAAGCTTCGGGACATCATAAGGCAATGCTGTTACTCAAAGAGCTGGGTTACCATTCTCACATTCTCACTGCTTCGGGCGAGATGGAGGCTTGTGGAGATGTGGAGGGCGAACTCCGTCAGCGGGAGCGGGAATCGGACAATGTGGTGTTTGTGAAAGGCTAAGATTCCCCGGGAAATTCTGTATGTTCGTAAAAACGAAAAGAGTATGAAATCATGGGTATGGATGTTGGCGGCGGGTATGTTTTTGACCGCTTGCTACACACTACCTCAGGAAAAGGAGGTGTTTACCGAGGCCGAGCGCAAGCAGATTTTTTCTGGAGATAGCACGGAGGCCATGCGGGTCTTTTTAATTACAAACCCATCCGATTCAGTGGTTTTGCGAACCTCTTCCGATAGCATAGACCTGGCCGGAAATGAAGATGAGGTGCGGTTTTTTGCCCAGCGACTGTATCACACGGTGACGGATAGCATGTCTCTGGGTGTGGGAATAGCGGCGCCTCAGGTCGGTATATTGCAACGGTTGATATGGGTTCAGCGCTTTGATAAAGAACAATTGCCTTTTGAGTGTTATATCAATCCTGAAATTCGCCAATTCTCAACCAAAAAGCAGGACTGTCGCGAAGGTTGCCTATCGATTCCCAACCGAACGGATACGCTGTCGAGTCGATCTTACGCTATTTTACTGGAATATGAAACCCTGGAAGGCAAACATCAGCTGGAAATGGTGGAGGGGTTTACGGCGGTTATTTTTCAACACGAGATTGACCACCTCAATGGGATTTTATACACCGACCATTTAGAGGAGGAGCAGCGCAACGCCCGACAACGCGAATCCCAAAGCGGACAATAGTCAGAAAATGAAGAAGCGAGGCATCGGGACGATGACGGGGATGGCCTTAGTGATGGCCAACATGATCGGTACGGGTGTCTTTACGAGTTTGGGCTATCAACTTGTAGATTTGTCGAACACCTATACGATTTTAATACTTTGGATATTAGGCGGGGTGTTCGCCTTGGCGGGTGCCTTTAGTTATGCGGAGGTAGGCACGCAAGTTCCGCAATCCGGAGGTGAATACACTTTTTTATCGCGACTCTTCCATCCCTTTGTGGGTTATTTGGCCGGGTGGATTTCCATTACCGTGGGTTTTGCCGCACCAATTGCTATCGCAGCTATTGCGGTATCGGAATATGTGCCGATTTCGGGGCTGTCCAGTACCTGGATGGCGGTGGGATTAGTGACTATAATGCACGGAATTCACTCTGTCAATCTGAAGGTCAGTGCAGTTTTTCAAAATGTGAGCACAGCGCTAAAGCTAATGGTAATATTCACCTTCATCGGCTTTGGACTGTGGATGCAGCCGGGAATAGATCATGAGATGGTTTATGCGCCGGCTATCCACAGCGAATGGTTACACCCGGCTTTTGCGGTAGCGCTCATTTATGTCACCTATTCGTATTCAGGGTGGAACGCCGCTGCGTATATTACGGAAGAGTTTGCCGATCCCCGGCGTAGTTTGCCGAGAGCTTTAGTGGGGGGGACGTTGATGGTCACCATCCTATATACCTTGCTTCATTACGTGTTCCTCAAGCATGCTCCGCAGGAAGCGCTGGTAGGGCAGGTGGAAGTGGGGGCTGTGGTGGCCGGGTATTTGTTTTCCGAATCGATTGCGGTGTGGGTGGGGCGCGTCATTGCCTTACTACTTATTTCGAGCATGAGTGCCATGGTTTGGGTTGGACCGAGGGTCGTGGCAAAAATGGGGCAAGATTTTCGCCTTTGGAACTTTTTTAGCTCATTAAAAGGACTGATTCCGGTTCGCGCTCTGATCCTCCAATGGGGAATCACGGTGGCCTTGCTATTTACAGGGACTTTTGAGCAAATTCTAATATACTGTGGTATTTTACTGAGCATTTCCTCTATGCTTACGGTGGCGGGCGTCTTTGTGATTCGAAGTCGATCTAAACCCAGTCACGGGGATTTCAAATCCCCCTTATATCCGTTTTTTCAGGTCTTCTTTGTGGGGGTGTCCCTGTGGATGATTATATTTACGGCTATAGAGCGTCCCTGGGAAGTTCTTTTAGGATTGTCGAATGTGGGATTGGGAATACTCTTTTATTTGTGGGATAGAAAAATAATATCATGAAGTGGAAATCAATTTTAATGAGCATGCTGGCCGGATTCCTTTTTTTGGCCTGTGAAGCTCCTCCGGGTGAACGAAAAAAGCCACAAAAGGAAAAAATGGAGCAGAAGGAGCCGGAAGTTGAATCCGTCAGAACGGAAAAAGAGCATGCTCACCAGCACGAGGAAGGTCAGACTGACCCGGCCGATGGAGCCAACGAACATATGCATCAGCGCTCGGTAGAGGAGTTAATTCAGCGGTTTGAATCTGAGGAGCGCGATGCGTACCAGCAACCTGAAAAGGTCTTGAATTATCTGGGCGACCTGAAGGGTAAAACAGTGATGGATATTGGAGCCGGCAGCGGATACTTTTCTGTGAAATTGGCTCGCGAGGGAGCTCGGGTTATTGCAGCTGATGTCGATAGAGAGTTTCAGGCCTATGTGCGACTTCGGATAGCGGAGGAAGGCCTGGAAGATCAGGTAGAAACCCGACTCATTCCCTACGATAGTCCAGATCTTGAGCCGGCTGAGGTGGATATGGTATTTATCGTAAACACTTACCACCATATTCAAAACCGAATAGATTATTTTTCTAAAGTCAAAAGTGGCCTTACCGAAGGGGGGGAATTGGTCGTGATTGACTTTTTTAAAGTGGAGGCACCTACGGGCCCCCCAGTTGATCATAAATTATCCATGGATGTAGTTATAGATGAGTTGAAAAAGGCGGGATATGAGAATATTCAGGCCGAAGTCAGTTTGTTGCCTTACCAATATATCATTCGCGCTCAGTAAGATCATCACATGTAAATCAAAGTTATGCTGCGATCCTGGAAAAAGCCATTCTTTCCTTTAGTTAAAAAATGTGGTCGGTATAAAGAAAATAAAAACTTTGCCGATCCGCCGATATTTATTGGAGGATGTGCACGATCCGGTACCACCTTATTACTTTCTGTATTATCAGCTCATCCGGAGATTTTCGCTTTTCCCAAAGAGTTAGGCTTGTTTAATAAAGTCTACCAGGATGAATCTGGCCGATGGCATCCCAGCCGGGAGGACCGATTGTATTTTCATTTATTAAAAAATACGGTAAAGCCTACCGCTCGTCGCTGGTTGGAAAAGTCCCCGAGTAATGTCACGCGCATTCGGGAAATAGACGATCATTTTCAAGGTCGGTTTAAATTGATTCATCTGATTCGGGATGGCCGGGATGTCGTGCTCTCTGTCCATCCCACTGATCCTTCGCGATATTGGGTCGATCCGGAAAAATGGGTCAATGATGTCAGCCTGGGCTTAGCTTTCGAAGACCATCCTCAAGTTCATACTTTACGTTATGAAGACCTCATCGTTGATTTTGAGAATACTATGGCTAAATTACTTTCATTTTTGGAGCTCCCGTATACAGATGAAGTTCAAGATTGGCATGATTACACTACTGTTCGAAAGAATGAGGCCTATTTTGGGCCTGTACAGGATATCCACGCCAAATCTATAGAAAAATGGAAGCGGACGACAGACACTGAACGTATAGATACTTTTTTAGAATACCCCGGAGCGGTCGAATTACTGGAACGCTGCGGCTATCCGATTTAACATCAGGACCACCATGAGAAGGGAAAAGGATACCGGGTATGATTAATACAGTTCTTCATTCCTATCCCTGGTTAATGCCCACACTTCAAGTATTGTACTATATCGCCATTGGCCTATTGGCAGTGAAGATCATAATGGATACAAGGACCGTGACGAAAACCTTAGCTTACCTATTATTGATCTTGCTTCTTCCCGTGGTAGGGGTAATCATCTACCTCATTTTTGGAGTGAATTACCGAAAAAACCAATTTTTTTCCAGAAAGCTGGAGCGAAATCAGGAACTTCTTGAAGAGTTAAAGCAGTTTGTGTTTCAGACCCATCATCATGTGACCTCATCCCACCCCCGCATTGCAGGAAAGTACAGACACACCACCGATTTTTTGTTTCGGGCAATTGACTCCCCGCTGACAGACGGAAACGCTCTGGAGATTCTAAAGAATGGGGAGGAGAAATTTGAGCGTTTATTTTCGATTATCCGGGAGGCCAAACACCATGTGCATGTGGAGTACTATATTTGGGAGAATGATACCATAGGAAATAGGCTGGCAGACCTTCTCATTGAAAAAGCGAAGGCCGGAATCAGAGTGAAAGTCATTTTTGATGATTTTGGAAGCCGGGATATTCGAGAAAGCTTAGCCATCCGAATGCGAAGGGCAGGTGTAGAAATCATGCCCTTTAACAAGGTTACGTATCGCTTGCTTGCCAATCGCATGAACTATCGCGATCATCGCAAGCTGGTCATTGTAGATGGGGAACATGTATTCGTCGGTGGGGTTAATGTTGCCGATCGGTATATCAACTCCGAGGAGGGGAGGTATTGGCGGGATACTCATCTATATATTCGTGGCCCCGCTGTATTTTATTTTCAATATTTATTTTTTGGAAACTGGAAGTACATCACCGGAGAAATTCCGGGGATAGATGATGCTTATTTTACAAATCGCCGAATAGAAGAAGCGCGACACTTAATTCAGGTTGCGGCTTCGGGTCCTGACACCAAGCCGAATATCATGTTATCTACCATTTCGGCGATTTATGCCGCCCAGGAGCGTATCTATATAACGACCCCCTATTTTATACCGGTAGAAGCCATCTCAGAAGCTTTGATGCAGGTAGCTACTGCCGGACTGGATATTCGTATTCTCGTTCCGCGAAAAGGAGACTCTCGTCTGGTGAATGCAGCAGCATATTCCTATTATGGAGAGTTGTTGAGTGCGGGTATAAAAATTTATTTCTACGAGCGCGGATTTTTGCATACGAAGTCTATGATTATCGATGATGATTTCAGTATGCTCGGTACCGCCAATTTGGATGTGCGGAGCCAGGAGCTCAACTTCGAGGTGAATGCCTTAATTTACGATCAAGACATGAATTCCACCCTTGAGGAGCACTTCCACCACGATTTGAACTTTGCCACTCAAATTGACATCGCAGACTGGGAAAAGCGACCTCGATTTAAGATCTTCTTTGAACACATGGCGCGTTTATTGTCGCCTCTATTGTAAAAAACAAATACTTGTCTGCTCAGCGGGACGAACTCTGGCTGCGGGACTGAGGACTCCAGCTAAATATTTATTAGTTTTGCACAAATGAATAGAAATTATTTTAAATTCTTGTGCCTGGTTTTGAGCTTGACTCTCTGGTCGTGTTCGACGGCAGACAAAGCGCCCAAAGAGGATTTGCATCCAGGCACGGATTTGCATCAAAGTATAAAAGCCTTGATGGACGTGCATGTGTATGATATCACCAGCCCGCCTCTAGCTAGCCGGTCCATGGTTTATCCCATTTTGGCTGCTCAATACGCTTTTGCAGCAGCGAATGCGAATGAAGACGTCATTGCTAAACAACTCAATGGATGGGGTCAGCAAACTCCGCCGCCGCCATCCTTGTCAAAGGAGGAGTCTGAATGGGCAGCCCTGGCGGCATTTTTACAAACCGGTGAACAACATGTGTACTCACTCGATAAATGGAAACAATGGACCGATAGTCTGGAAACAAAATATCGGGCTCAACTTACTCCTGAGGCTTACGATGCCGGCTGGCAGTGGGGATCTCTGTGTGCAAAACAAATGGAGGCTTATGCTCAGGCCGACGGATTAGCCGATATCCGAACGCGAGCCAAATATCAGGTCGGCCCGGTAAGTAAAGGCATGTGGGTGCCCACGCCTCCCAACTATATGGATCCCATAGAGCCGCATTGGGGGGATTTGCGTCCCTTTACCCTGGATTCAGGTGCCCAATTCGCACCTGAGCCACCCACTCCTTTTGATATGACTGAAGGTAGCGCCTTTCATGCAGAGGCCAGGGAGGTCTACGAAATCGTGAATAATCTCACCGAAGAACAGCGGCAAATTGCGGCCTTTTGGGACTGTAACCCTTACGTCGTATTACATAAAGGTCATTTTATGCAGCCGGTAAAGAAAATCACACCGGGCGGACACTGGATGGGGATCACCCGCATTGCATGTCAAAAAGCGGATTTGTCTTTTGGGGAATCACTCCAAACCTATGCCTATGTAGCCGTAGCTTTGGCAGATGGTTTCATTTCCTGCTGGGACGAAAAATACCGCTCTCGGTATATTCGCCCGGAAACAGTGATCAATACTTTTTGGGATTCGAAATGGATGCCGACTTTGCAGACCCCTCCATTCCCGGAGTACACCAGTGGCCATAGTGTGATATCCACCGCAGCAGCGCGGGCCCTTACCCACCTTTTGGGTGACGATTTCTCATATGTAGATGATGTGGAACTTGAGTTTGGTCTGCCCACCCGTGAATATCCTTCATTTCTGGCCGCATCAGAGGAAGCAGCCGTCAGTCGTATTTATGGCGGCATCCATTTTCGGCCCGCGGTGGAAGATGGAGTCCAACAGGGACATCAAGTAGCAGACCAGGTATTACAAACAATTACAATTCATGAGTAAGATATCGATTTTCTTTTTCATTGGTTTTCTTAGTCTCTGGGCATGCCAAACGGATTCAGATTCAAATACAGTATCGCTGGATGAGATTCATGAAGAAGCGCCGGTCGAAGTCTTATTCCAAAAGCTCAGCGCAGAGGATACGCGGATCCGATTCGAGAATGTGTTGAAAGAGACTCCGGCATTTAACTATTACAACTACACGTATTTGTATAATGGAAGCGGTGTCGCTGTGGCCGACTTTAATAATGATGGCTTATTAGACTTATTTTTTGTGGGCGCCATGTCCTCCAACAAGTTGTACATTAATATGGGCGAGCTGCGGTTTAAGGATATCACGGCAGTAGCTGGAGTGGCTGGCCCGAATGTACTCAAGACAGGAGTGGCTGTGCACGATGTCAATGAAGATGGATACATGGATATATATGTCTGCCATTCTGGGCTGAGCCCCAAAAAAATGCGAACCAACGCCCTGTATATCAATAATCAGGACGGAACTTTTACCGAAGAGGCCATGGCCCGGGGGGTAGACGATCAGTCCAATACCAATCACGCACTGTTTTTTGACTACGATAACGACAATGATCTCGATCTCTTTCTCCTCAATCACCCGACGGATTTTCAACTCATCAATAATATGAGCCTCAAACAACTCGATGACGGGACCATCTTACGGGATGGACGACCTGAATTTCCGGAAGAAGCGGATCGACTGTTTGAGAATGTGGGTGAGGGGCAATTTCGAGAAGTTAGCGAAAAGGCAGGTATATTTCAAAAAGCTTATGGTTTGAGCGTTACTCCCCTTGATATCAACGCCGATGGTTTTATGGACCTCTATGTCGGCAATGATTTTATTGAACCTGATTTTCTTTACATCAACCAGGGTGATGGCACATTTGTCGACTCCATCGACGCCTACTTTCCACATATGTCGAATAATACGATGGGCGCTGATGCCGGCGATGTAAATAATGATGGGCGATTGGATTTTATGAGTCTGGATATGCTTCCCGAGACTCATTATCGCCAGAAAACCTTAATGACCAGCATGCGCTACGATCGCTACAAGCAGTTGGAGAAGTACAATTATGGCCGCCAGCTCATGCGAAATACTCTTTTCGTTCAGGGAACAGACCAGAAGATGCGCGATATCGGGTGTTTTGCCGGAATAGATGCTACGGATTGGTCGTGGAGCCCATTGATTGCCGATTTCGATGGTGATGGATGGAAAGATATCTTTATTTCCAATGGCTATCGACGGGATTTGACTGATCTCGATTTTATGATGTATTACGACGAGAATGTGGGGCGAACGGCTCTGCCCGAAGACAATGTAGAAAAACTCCTGGCCCAGGTTCCCATTCAGCCTGTAGCCAATTATATGTATCAAAATCAGGGAGACTACACCTTCAAATCACGCGCAACAGACTGGGGATTGGGCGAGCCGGTTTTTTCGAATGGGGCTTTAACAGCGGATTTAGATGGGGATGGCGATTTAGATTTGGTTGTCAATAATTTTGATATGCCCACCTTCATTTATGAAAATCGAGCGCGCCAAATCCACAACCATAATTATTTGCGCATCGAACTGAATGGGCCTTCCGGAAATCCGGATGGGATCGGTGCATACATCCGACTTTTTTACGATAAGAAGATACAGCTGCAAAACGTGCAGCGGTGCAAAGGGTTTATGTCCTACTCCTCCGCTACAGCTCATTTTGGCCTGGGCTCAGATTCGCGAGTCGATTCGATCGTCATTCGTTGGCCGGATGGACGCGTTCAGCGCCTTCTCGATGTAGATGCAAACCAAACCGTGACTGCAGACCATGCTGATGCAAGCCCTGGCAATTGGAAGGCCTTACCTTCGGCCACCACCTATCTCAAACCGCATGTGGAACTCGACTTCACGCACACGGAAAACGACTTTATCGACCTAAAACGCGAACCTCTCTTGCCCCGAGCCCTGTCCAGAAAAGGCCCCGTGGTCGAAGTATTGGATTTTGATCAGGATGGAAGAGAGGATCTGTTTGTAGGAGGAGCACGTGGCCAGGCTCCCGCCCTCTTTCTGCAAAACGCTAAGGGCGAATTCACATCCGTATTTGAAGATTTTTTTACGAGTGAAGCCATGTATGAAGATGTCGCAGTCGGCGTCCTGGATATGACGGGAAATGGCTTTCCCGATTTGTACATAGGAAGCGGCGGATATTCGGAGTCAGTTCGTACTCTGGCCTATCGTGACCGATTGTACATCAATCAGGAGGGGAAAGGTATAGAGCGAGGAACGCTACCGATGAAAAGCAGTCCTACCGGGGCAGTGGCCACCGGCGATTTTAATGGGGATGGTCTGACCGATGTATTTGTCGGCGGCGGAGCTATTCCTAATCGATACCCCGAAGCTGCCACATCCTATATGTTATGGAATCAGGATGGAAAATTAACACCTGCACCCCAATCGATTTGGACAGCAGCGCCACCGTCGGGTTTGATCAACAGTGCCATAGCCGCAGATTTTACAGCTGATGGACAGACTGACCTCATTCTCGCCGGAGAATGGATGCCGATTACCCTCTATTCCCAGAGCGAGTCTGGTTTTGCAGATCCCATGGAGGTGAAGGATAGCGAAGGATGGTGGAACAGTTTGCACGCATGCCAGTTTCAGGACGATGGGCCCCTGCAAATTTTAGCCGGTAATTTTGGTCAGAATACTCGCTGGCGGGCACGCCCCGAACAGCCTATTGAAGTTTTTGCCGCTGATTTTGATGGCAGCGGTCGCCACACCCCCATTTTGACTCACTATATGCAAGGCGAGCAAGTACCGGTGCCCCGACGGGATGCGCTCATGGAACTCATGCCTTCCCTGCGCTCCGATTTCGTGAAATTTAGTACCTATGCCGAGGCCCGAATCGAAGATCTGGTTTCTTTAAATTCCACGGATCATATCCATCGGAAAGCCTCCGAATTGCGCTCAGGGTATCTGTCCTGCTCGGCCCGTGGCCCTGGCAAATTTCGGGCCTTCCCACCCCAGATCCAATGGGCCGGTGTACACGCCTTTGCTACCGCCGATCTCACCGGAAATGGTCTTACAGACATTATTTTGGGCGGCAATAATTTCGAATTGGAGATCGAAAGCGCTCGCACAGACGCCCTGTCACTCGCTGTCCTGATTCAAACCGCAGAAAATGAGTGGCAATTTGTACCGCAGGAAGGTCTCATCAATCGCTTTAATCGCGAGTTAAGAAGCCTGAGTCCCATTCAAATACAGGGTCAAACGTATATCGTCGCCGGATGGAAAGAACACCCCATTGAAATTTTAAAAATGACCATTCCTACCGCTCAAAAATAATTTTGTATATTCCCTTAAATCAATCAGTTTAAGATGAATATACTCGTCCGTATTTTGCTCAACGGCGCCTTTGTCTACATCACCAGCTATTTGCTCTCCGGCGTTGAGGTGAACGATTTTTGGGTCGCTATTCTCGTCGGCTTAGTCCTCGGGGTTATTAACGTCACCATCAAGCCACTCATCACCGTCCTCACCCTCCCTTTCACCATTCTCACACTGGGTTTATTTCTTTTAGTCATCAATGCCGCCATGGTGATGCTCACCCACGCCATCGTCCCGGGTTTTGAAGTGGCCGGCTGGTGGAGCGCCCTGTTTTTCTCCATCATCATGTCGCTTTTGAATCTCATCGTCGCCGATCTCAAGAAGAAGCCAGCTTAGCCGTTTTTAATATTTTTTTGGGCATCTCCCCGTCCTCGAGAGCGCCTCGCGCTCCTCGGAACGCGGTCGCTACGGTACGCAGCTCGCTATTCGCTCGGCCCTCGATCCCCTGCGGTGCCCTCGGTCTGGCTCACTGCGTTCGCCACTGCTCCCCATCGCTGATGCGGGGTATACATTGGTAGATGGAGGGTTGTTTTGACGAATAAAAAATTAGATTTTTTTCGTTATTTAAAAAAAAAGTTTCTAAATTTAATAATAAAACTCCTATAAGCTATCAATTATTTGACATAAATGGAAGACAAGTTGGAGAAACTAGGAAAGTTCAGTTGGTGAAAAGTAATACTATTTCGATTCGAAACCCTAAATATCCGGGTCTTTATTTTGTTTTATTATTCTTCGATGATGGCAGCTACAAGACTGTAAAAACGGTATCTCATCATTCTCAACCCGAAAATACTATATATGTACCTATTAAATAAAAGCATTCTATTGATCGCATTTCTTTTGGGTTTCATCGGATGTCAGCAAGACAAAGACCGGATTAATGATTTATCGACCGGGTGTAATATCCCTTGTTCCGGGGAATTGAATTGTACTGAGGGAAAGTGCTCCTGTCCTGAGGGGTACTACACTGACTACAAAACGCCTTTCACTAGTGAATATGATCCACATGAATGTAGACCTTTAAATGACTCTATATACGTACGAGTAGGACATGATGGGAATATTAATATCGAAAGTTTTGAGATGTACGACCTTCTCTTTGTTCCACAGGATCACAAGTCCTTCGGTGGTCTCTTGGGATCAAGTGGGAGCGATTATGATAAAGCCTTTCCAGAGCAGTTTTTAGTTAGACTTTTTTCTTCTGATTACCATGAACAAGCTGATTTTTACGCATATTATCCTATTGTTTTTGAGAATGCTCAGCCTGATAATGCTGAGCTTCCTATGCAAGGTGAAACCTCTATTGATATCGTTATGGATGCAGAGGGTTTCAGTGAGGGACTTTGGCATTTAGATATGTCCGAAGAAGAGGCTACGCTTCAATTTGATTTGTACCGACCTGACTCAACAGGATTTCATGTTAAAATTGACGAACTTATTATGTATTACGAGAGGTATGAAGAGTAAGGCTTTCAAGGCATGGTGTTGAAGTAAACGGAAGAGTTTATGTTGTAGATGTTGAAGGTGGCCTGAGAACAGGGGGCTAAGGTATGCGCTGCATGTAATCTGCTGCGTTCCATAGCCCTTTTTTTATGGAACGCTGAAAAACGCGAGATTGGGAAGGAAACAGATCATTCAAAACTCTAGTGCCCTTTCCCTGTTAAAGATACATGCAGACAATTCCAATCCTCTTTTTTCT
>Ga0209942_1001101_pt1 | contig 15210 bp, 11 predicted proteins | sample SalPonR1_A_D2_MG_FD_185695 | JGI IMG/M metagenome (GOLD analysis project Ga0209942, IMG submission 185695) | Salt pond soil microbial communities from South San Francisco under conditions of wetland restoration - Salt Pond MetaG R1_A_D2_MG... ... | reverse complement strand
TCTTGTTGTTAAATTAATCGTATAAGGTTCAGTTAAAACCGCTGTCACTGTAAACAAGATAGAAGCAATAAATAATTGAATAAAGGCTAACTTAAAAACATTCATATTTTTAGTAAAATATTCTATCGATATAATATGCATGGCAAAAAATAAAGCACATAGTAATGTTAAACTATCACCTACATTAAATGCCGCTACTGATTGTAAACTAATCAGTCCAATACCAACGATTGTCAAAAAACTTCCAATAAAAACCTTTAGTTGAGGTCGTTTTTTATAAATAATCCAATACAAGAACGGTACAATGATGACATAAACAGCCGTCAAAAAACCTTGCTTCGAAGCTGTTGTATATTGCAACCCATATGTTTGTGCTGCAAATGCCAGAAATAAAATAAAACCAACAATACTCCCCTTCTTATAGTCTTCAAATGATAATTTTCCAATTCTTTTTCTAAAAAAAATAAATAATATAACAGTTGCTATAATAAATCTTAGAGACATAAGTAACATAGGTGTTACCGTATTAAGAGCATCTTTAACGGCTACAAAACCACCACCCCAAACAAAAGCAACAAATAGTAAACTTAAATCTGCTAAATATTTTCTCTTTTTTGAAGTCATTTCCATTTTAATCAACTCTTTCATTTATTGTTTTGATGTATGGCATTATAGAGATTACTAACCAATTGACCATAATCATTCTCATATTTTATTATCTTTATATCCATACTACGGCTGCGATCTAAATCAAACTGGTAATAAGGATCTTCTGTGGCTACTAGCAATTTTTTTACGTTTCGACCACCAATTTTTTTAGAGTAAACATCTAATTCATTTAATGCTTCTTTCCCATAACTATTTGTATCTTTACATGAAATGCATATCATCTGTTGGTCTTCAACTGCTAATATATCCAGTTCATTACGAACCTTTTGAAGATTACCATCCCAAAAGAACTGAACACTAGCTTTTACTTCATCTATGTTCTCAATACTCTTTAAAACGCGAAGAACTAATGCCTCTAACCAAGTACCAGGTTTTTTAAAGATATTTGCAATTCCTTGTTCTTTATAAATAATCTTAATCCTGTTTTGACTTTGATGAAAATCTATAGCCTCTATTTCTTGAAGAAAATATAAAAATTCATACATGAATTTGCGAGTATTTTCTTGAATTTTATTAAAATAGATATTACTATAATTAGCATCTTTAAATTTAGGAATAACAAATTTTTGTCCTTTTTTAAATAAGTGAACATTCATATTATGCCATTTTTCAGGATTAGCAATAATCCAATCGATAAAACGATTTACTTTCTTAGTTGAAAAAATCTCTGTATTATGAGATGCTATTTCACCACCAAAATTTTCGATGAAGTTATCAATATTAAGGGCTATATCTTTTACATTATAAATTTTCTTTTTAAAATTTTTAAACTCAATTAACTTAGAACTTTTTTGAGAAATAATTACCCTTGTAATAAAGTTTTGTATAGCAATTTCATGCATATAAAAACTCTCTACGCCCATTTCATCACTAAAGTAGATAAAGTTAACTTTATTCTTATCTTTATCAATGACACCGTTAAGGTCTTCTATTTCATCAATTACGCGTTGCTCTACTTGTATATCAGGAATTTCTGATTCAAGCAAATCCTTAAAATCTTTATATTTATCAAAATAGTACTCACCACGGTTCCTAATAATTACAACTTCATCAATTTTATAAAACTTTAAAGGAATTAAGGCTGGTAAATAATATTGAGTTAAATAAAAATACAAAACTTTTCTCTTCATTTTAACACTCCAATTTTTGATTTATTTTATTTATATTATAACATACTATACATTGTATAAGAATTTATAATTTGATTTAGCAAAAATATGCATGAATCGTTTGGATTAATTTATCCTCTTTATATTTTTCAGCAATAAGCGTCGCACCAACAGGTTCGCCGGTTTCTCTTTTACCAACAGGAAAATTTATTGCTGGATTACCTGAGCATGCATAAGGTGTAGTCATATAATTACTAATGGTTAATAATAAATCATAGGACCTAAAAACATCTACAAAAATCATAGAACTTTCTTCTTGATAGTTCTTTATATCTTTTTTGATTGCCCCCGGCTCGTAATTATTATTTTGCGACGCTTCAAGTAAATCCTGACCGTAAGGCGTATTATTCTTTAGATCTTTAAGATTTGATTCAATAATTTTCTCCAAAGAATTAATTGATTTATTTCTGAAATCTTTTAATAGAAATTTATTAAGTTCTTCTTTAAACTCATAAGCTAGAACATCACTAATATCAAAAGAGAACAGTTTATTGTCTAATTCTACTTCCTTAAGGATTGCACCTTTTTCAGCCAACTGATTTTTAACTTTTTCTAAAATATACTGGTCTGAGGCTCTATAGGTATCAATTACTTCTTTATTTTTGATTATGCCAATTCTAACACCAGTTAAATCATCAGAATCAAAGTTAGGCTTTTTAAGTTTCCTATTAGTAATAGCGTCTAATAATATCCATTGATCTTTGACATTATTTGTCATTGGACCAGCAATATCATGGGTTTTAGAGATTGGTACGATCAAATCTTGAGATACTGAGCCTAGTGTGGGTTTTAACCCAATGATTCCATTTTGATTAGATGGATAAATAATTGAACCGGCAGTTTCAGTCCCAATGGTAGCAGCAGCAAATCCCTTTGCCATGGCTACAGCACTACCAGCACTAGAACCCCCAACATCAAATAATCCAAAAGGGTTTTTTGTTTGTCCACCAATAGCCGAATAGCCATTTGAACTATTAGATGTCATATAATTAGCAAACTCAGATAGGTTCGTTTGACCCAAAATAATGGCTCCCTTTTCCTTTAAATTCCCTATTAATTCACTATCCCTCAACGCGATATTTCTTTTTAGAACCGCTGCACCAGCACTTAGTGGTAAACCTTTAACACCAATATTTCCCTTTACTAGAATTGGCATACCGTAAACTAGATGATTACCATCATCATATTTTTTTTCTTTAGCTTCTGACAATACTTTTGGATTCAAAAATAAAACACTATTGTACTGATCATCTTCATCTCTAATTTTTTTGAGATAATATAATACTAAATCAACATAAGAAAAGTAATTATTCTTAATAGCATTTTGAATTTTTTCTATTGATTCATTGTTTACTAAGGATTTCATTTTCCAGAATTTCTCTTCACTAAAATTTGCTAATGCCTGATTGAACGGCTGAAAATTCAATGTATTTTTGTGAATAGACTCAACTGTGTTGTGATACTGCTTATCAACCTGATCATTAAGGTATTCAACAGAATTAAATTGACTCATATTTATCCCCCCCATGATGATTCATTGAAAACTAACAAATATAAAGAAAAAAATCTGCAAAGCAGATTTTTCTGGTCGGGTTGACTGGATTTGAACCAGCGGCCACTACACCCCCAGCGTAGTGCGCTACCAAACTGCGCCACAACCCGTTATATATTACTAATACTATTTTAATTAAAATAATACAATAAATCAACAATTAGTTTAACAAAAAATAAACCCTAAGAAAGGGTTTATGATTTGTCAGGCTCAATATTAGCTCTTCTAAGCAAATTAGCATTGGTTACAACACTAATTGAACTAAAGGCCATTGCACTTTCAGCAATCAATGGATGCATTAAACCAGCAATAGCCACTGGTATCATTATTAGATTATAAAAGAAAGCCCAAAACAAGTTTTGTTTAATTTTTCTAAATGTTGCACGGGATAACTTAATCGCAGTAATTACAGATGATAATTTGCCTTGTACTATGGTAACATCAGCTGATTCAATTGCTATATCTGTTCCAGTACCTATTGCAATACCAACATCCGCCTGCGTTAGTGCTGGTGCATCGTTGATGCCATCGCCTACCATAGCAATAATACCATATTTTTCTTGTAACTTTTTAATCTCTTTTACTTTACCTTCTGGTAAAACTTCTGAAACAACATAATCTATTCCAACTGCTTTGGCAATTGCATTTGCAGTATGTCTATTATCCCCAGTAATCATTACTGTTTCTAAACCTAAATTTTTCAAACCTTCTATAGCTTTAATTGAGTCTTCTTTTATAGGATCTGCTACAGCAATTATACCTTTAATTTCACCTGAAATTGCAACTAACATAGCAGTTTTCGCTTCTTTTTCTAATCGAGTCATTTCTTCTTCTAATGAGTCTATGCTTATTTGTTGATCTTCCATTAGTTTTCTGTTTCCTACATAAATTTCTTTCCCATTAATTATTCCTCTGACACCTTTACCTGTAATTGAGTCAAAGTTCTCTACATCAAAGAATTCAAAACCTTTACCCTTTGCATATGAAACTATTGCTTCACCAAGTGGATGTTCTGAAGAATTTTCTAAACTTGCTGCATAACTAAAGAATGATTTATCATCAACTGTATAGATATCAGTAACTTCTGGCGAACCTTTAGTAATTGTTCCAGTTTTATCAAATACAATGGTATGAATTTCTTTTAGTATTTGAATCGCTTCACCTTTTCTAATAAGCACACCATTTTCTGCGCCCATACCAGTCCCCACCATTAAAGCTGTTGGCGTAGCTAACCCTAAAGCACATGGACATGCAATAACTAAAACTGCTACAGTTGCGAATATAGCACTTGTGAAACGTCCTAGGTCAGATTTAATCCATGGTATATAAGGGGAAGCTGCTCTAGTTATGGTTTCAAAAAACTCTGGTGCAATAAACCAAGCAATGAATGTTAAAGTCGCAATGACTAATACTGTTGGTACAAAAATTGAAGTAACACGATCAGCAAACGCTTGAATCGGTACCTTTGTACCCTGTGCTTCTTCAACCATTTTAATAACTTGTGATAAGAATGTATCCTTACCAACTTTAGTAGCCTTTACTTTAATAGCGCCTTTTTGATTAATTGTACCACCAATTACTTCATCAGATACTTCTTTAATAACTGGCATCGATTCACCAGTTGCCATAGACTCATCAATAGAAGTTTTCCCATCAACTATGACGCCATCAGTCGGAATTTTACTACCTGGTTTAACAATCATTAAGTCACCAACTTCAACTGATTCAATTGGCACTTCGATTGTTACACCATCTTTTTCTATTATCGCAGTTTTTGCACCTAACTCTAAAAGTTTCTTTATTGCTTTTGATGCTCTACCTTTTGCTCTTTCTTCAATGTATTTACCAGTTAAATGAAATGTCATAATCATACCAGCAACGCCAGCATAACTTTCAACACCAACAAAGAAACTAATTGGGCCAGTGATATAAGCTGCTAATGTACCCATGGCTATTAGAACATCCATATTAGCGCCACCATGTTTTACAGATCGATAAGCCATTACATAGGTCTTTTTACCTATAATAAACATAATGGGTGTAGCTAATGCGATCATTCCTAGTTTAAAAACAAACATATTCGGAAAAGCAATGCCAAATACCATCTCTGGAATCATCCAAAGAATTATCGGAATGGTAATTGCCCAACTCCAAATCATTTTTTTTCTTGCAATTTCTGTTTTGTCAATTTCTTCTTGAGTCTCATGCTTTTCTTTTTGTTCTTTTACTGTGTAACCAGTATCTTCTATTATCTTTTCATAGTATTCTCTTTTGTAACCTTCTAGATGCTCAATTGTTGCTTGATCAGTTGCAAGATTAACACTAGCTGAAATGACACCTTTTCCTTTTTTCAATTGGTTTTCAACGCGCTGGGAACAAGCAGCACAGGTCATATCCTCAATACTAATAATAGTTTTCTTAGTTTTTACGGTATAACCGGTATTTTTAATAATGTCTTTAATTTCTTTAATAGTTATTTGATCCAGATTAAACTCTACTGTAGCAGTATCTGTTGCTAAATTTACTGCCGCATTAATAATATGATTACTTTTGTTTAATTGATTCTCTATTCTTTGTGAACATGCTGCGCATGTCATATCTTCAATTTTTATTTGTACTTGATTTTTATTCATATTTGCCTCCTTGTATACCCCCTCTGGGTATTTTTATTATATCACACAAGCACACGTTGTCAAATTATATATGAGACCGTATGAAATAATTTAAGCTCAAAACTTAGTAAAGAGATTTGATTTCTGTTTATCCTAATTATTTTAGTATAAAACTAATAGTAAAATTATTAAGAGTAGGAAACATGGCTAAACTTCATGAGCACTTTGATCTAAAGTAATAGTCAAATAAATTTTTATAGCAATCAAATTTTATTGGTAATCATTACAAGTTAACAATGCCTTTTATTATATAACCGCTCCTTATTTATTCATAGTTTAAATTTAACTTAATAATAGTAAATGTATTTAGTTCTTTTAAAATACATATATTTTTAGTATAATGTGTATAGGTAATGACTAAATAACAAAAGTTATTTTAGTCTGTTATATTGAGGATTTTAAAGGAGGAACAATGGCAAAATTAAAAGAAGTTTATAAGTGTGAATTATGTGGACACGTAGTAGAAATTCTTCATGAAGGTGCTGGAACACTTGTGTGTTGCGGAGAAGATATGAAGTTATTAGAAGAAAAAACTGAAGATTCAAGTACAGAAAAACACGTTCCATTTATTGAAAAAGTTGATGGTGGATATAAAGTAAAAGTTGGAGAAAATACAACACATCCAATGACTGAAGAGCATTATATTGAATGGATTGAATTGGTAGCAGATGGTGTTGTTTATAGAAAACACTTAAAGCCAAATGAAGCACCAGAAGCAACTTTTAAGGTTGATGCATCAGAAGTTTCTGCAAGAGAATACTGTAATATTCATGGATTATGGGTAAACGAATTATAAAATTAAAAATTCTATCTAGGAGGAATTTCATTTAATGAAATCATTGAAAGGCACAAAAACCGAACAAAATTTATTAAAAGCCTTTGCAGGTGAATCACAAGCAACAAATCGTTATAATTTCTTTGCAAAGCAAGCTTCTAAAGAAGGTTACAAGCAAATTTCAGATCTTTTTTTAGAAACAGCAAGAAATGAAGAAGTCCATGCAAAAGCTTTCTTTAAATATTTGCAAGGTGGCGATGTAGAAATAACTGCAACATATCCTGCTGGAAAAATTGCGTCAACACTTGAAAACTTAAAAGCTGCAGCTATGGGGGAAAATGAGGAACATACTGATTTATATCCTGAGTTTGCTGAAATTGCAAAAGATGAAGGATTCAAAGAAATATCAGCTACCTTCATGTTCATAGCTAAAGTTGAAGAGGAACACGAGAAAAGATTTTTAAAATTAGCAGAGAATATCGAAAAAGATAAAGTTTTTAAGAAAGATGAATCTATTCGATGGAAATGTAATAAATGTGGTTATGTTCACGAAGGCAAAACTGCTCCAGAACTTTGCCCTTCTTGTAAACATAAACAAGAATATTTTGAAATAAAAGAGACTAATTATTAAGAATTATTGAGGTGATTTCCTTTATGAAATCATCTCTTTCTTTTTATGCATAAATAATTAATGGAGGAAACCATGGATATTTTAAAAAACAGAGTAAAAATCTTAAATGATAAAAAGGTTATTAAAGAAAATGATTTTATTACCTATTGGATGCAAGCTTCACAAAGAGTAAATTATAACCATGCACTTTATAAAGCAATTAAAATTAGTAATGAGTTAGATAAGCCTTTAATTGTTTACTTTGTTATTACTGATCATTTTCCAGAAGCTAATGCGAGACATTATCATTTTATGCTTGAAGGCATTACAGAAACTAAAAAAGCACTAGAAAAAATGAATATTCCTTTAATAATTGATAAAGGGAACATTGAAGAAGAAGTAATAAAGATTTCTCAGGCGTCCTGTTGTTTAATTACTGATAGAGGTTATCTGAAAATACAAAAAAAATGGCGAAATGATATTGCTAATACAATCAGTTGCCAAATGATTCAAGTTGAATCAGATGTCGTTGTTCCTGTTGAAATAGCATCAAACAAAGAAGAATATGCTGCTTATACTCTTAGAAAAAAGATTTCTCCACAAATAGAAAACTATCTCATTCCATTTACACTTCCTGCTCTTAAGCATAAAAACGTATTTAATACCAATACATTTGACTCAATTCAAATGACAGATATAGACCAACTCATTAATTCTCTTGAACTAGATCATTCTGTTAAAAAGAGTTCTTTTTTTAATGGCGGTTACTCACATGCTAAATCTTTACTAGATGATTTTATAAGTAATAAACTATCTGATTACAGCGAAGAAAGTAATGATCCGTCAAAAAACAAAACATCTACTCTAAGTCCATATTTACATTTTGGGCAGATATCCCCTCTGGAAATTGCCTTTGAAATTAGAAATTCGCAAAAAACAGGACAAGAAAATTTCCTTGAACAATTAATTGTTAGAAGAGAGCTGGCGATTAATTTTATTTATTATAATGAAGGTTATAATCAATCTCTTGATAGTTTCCTTCACGATTGGGTATTAAAGACAATGGATGAGCACATTGAAGATCCAAGAGAATATATCTATTCAAATGAAGCGTTTGAATCAGCCAATACACATGATAAGTACTGGAACGCCGCACAGTTAGAACTTGTCAAAACTGGTGATATGCATAATTATATGCGTATGTACTGGGGAAAGAAAGTAATTGAGTGGAGTGCTTCTTATCAAGATGCTTTTAATACACTTATTTATTTAAATAATAAATATGCATTGGATGGAAGAGATCCAAATAGTTTTACTGGAATAGCTTGGTGTTTTGGAAAACATGATCGGGCTTGGACCGAAAGACCAGTCTTCGGAAAATTAAGATACATGAATGCAAATGGGCTTCAAAGGAAATTTGATATCGATGCCTACGTTAAAAAAATTGTAGAATTATAAAGGAGATGTTTATGGAAAGAGATAAGCCAAAAATACTTGTTAGTCGATGTTTAACTTTTGAAAGTTGTAGATATGATGGTGGTATTGTCAATGATGATTTCATAACAGCACTTAAACCTCATGTTGAGTTTAAAACAGTCTGCCCTGAAGTTGAAATAGGATTAGGTGTCCCAAGGCAATGGTTATCTCTTGTAAAAGATGGCGATGAATTTATCTTATACCAACGTGCAACTGAATTAGATTTTACTGAGGATATTCGTGAGTATGCTAAAAAGGTTTTTAAAAATAATCCTGATGCTGATGGTTTTATTTTAAAAGGTCGGTCGCCTTCTTGCGGTATTGGCGATGTTAAATTCTACCCTTCCAAAGATAATAAGATCCAAGGTGGTAAAGCAACTGGAATTTTTGGAGAATTAGTACTCTCCCACTATAAAAATTACCCGGTTGAATCTGAGGGTAGATTAAGAAATTTTACTATTAGAGAGTCTTTTTTAACAAAACTTTATACACTTTTTAGATTTAGAGCAATACAGGAATCATTAAAAATAAAGGATCTAGTAAAGTTTCAAGCACAACATAAATTTTTATTGCAATCCTATAGTGAAAATGGTATGCGTGCATTGGGTAGAATTTGTGCCAACCATGACCAGTTACCTGCTGAAGAAGTAATTGATTTGTATTTTGACGCATTATTAGAAGTTTTTAATGAAGAACAAAAATATACGAAAAACATCAATATATTGGATCATTGTTTTGGATTTGTTTCAGATTATTTAAAAGCTGATGAAAAGAACTATTATTTCGACATTATCAAACAGTATCGACATGGTAAACTACCATTAAGTGTCCCAGTTAATATTATTAGAAGTTGGGCTATCAAACATGAAGTTGATTATTTGCTCGAACAGTACTATTTTAATCCCTATCCAATGGACCTAGTAGATATTTCTGATTCTGGTAAAGGTAGAGATTTTTAGAATCTAATAACCAAGAATATTCTCTTAAAAAACCGACCGCCAAACCGTTAGATTAAAATTCTAACAATTTAGCGGTCGTTTTATTTAATAGTAATACTTTTTTCATAGTCTAGTATTTTTAAAAAATGAACGACTCAAATTAATTAACTATTTTTTAGTAATTTTCTAATTTCGCTAATTCCTCTCTTATACCCTTCAATAAATATACTAGCATCTATATTATAGGCAACACTATCAAAACCCTTATCAAAGGCTTCCTTTGCTCCTTGAGGATTTGAAGCATAAATTATAGCAAATTTACCTGAATGATTACATGCCTTTATAATGCGATCAATAGCTTTTATAAATTTTGGATGGTCAAACTGAACCGGAACGCCTAGAGAAATAGATAAATCAAAGGGCCCAACAAATATTCCATCAACACCCTCAAGTTCAACGATTTCTTCAATAATTTCAAGGGCATCTCTTGTTTCACATTGGGGTAAAACCAAAACCTCATCATTACATTTTTTCATGAAAACTTCAATACTATCTTTTATATTCTCATCATATCCATAATCATTAGATCGAACGCCTGCAAATCCTCTATTACCGATTGGCTTATATTTAGCAAGTGAAATAACCTTTTTAAAATCTTCTAATCTATTTAACATTGGAATGATAAGGCCTTTAGCGCCTTGGTCTAGGCATCTTTGTATTTCTTTGTGATCTGCATTGGCAACACGTACAAAAGGCGTCATACTAGCGAGTTCAGTTCCACGTATTAGATTAATCATGTTTTCAGTATCATATGGCCCATGTTCTGTATCAATCACAACATAATCAAGACCAACATTACCCATAGCTTCTACATGACTTTGAGTTGCCATGGCTAAAAAAGTCCCTATTGGTCTTTCCTTATTTAACATTTTCTCCTTAACAGCATTCATTTTAACCCCCTATTTTAAATACAATTTGTTTTTACAGCTTAGATTTGAAAAAATTGCCTAGAATCTTCATAGAATTCTCAATTACATGTGACTCTATTCCTGCAAATGAAAAACGAATAAATTCACTACCATCATTATTTTCTTCAATAAAGAAATCACTACCACAACCATAGGTAATTTTAACCGCTTCGTTAACTTCTGGTAATAATTTTCTTCCATCCAAACCCTTAGGTAACTCTACCCAAATATAAAAACCACCTTCTGGTGAGGTACGCTTAGTTCCTTTTGGAAAATACAAGTCAATGGACTTCGCCATTGCCTCTCTTCTAGAGCGATAAATATCCGTAATTTTCTCCAAATGTAGTGGGTAATAACCTTTGTTAAAAAATTCAGCACAAATCATCTGTGTAAAACCATTAGTACAGGTATCAGTTGATAGCTTCATTTCAACAAGTTCTTTTACTATCTCTGAATCTGCAACTAAATACCCTAATCTTGCTCCGGGAGAAAATATTTTTGATAGACTACTAGCGTATATAATATTTTTACTGTTAGTATATGATTTTACAGGTTTTATATCTTTATTATTATAGCGAATTGCACTATAAGGATCGTCTTCAAGAATAATAACATCATAAGTTTCAGCGATACGAGCCATCTTTTTTCTTTTATCAACAGACATAGAAATGCCTGTAGGATTATGGAAAGTTGGCATAGTATAAATAATTTTAGGTTGATAAGTCATAATTTTTTCTTCAAGAACTTCAAGATCTAAACCATCTGATGCCATAGGACATGATACAAACTTAGCTTCAAATCCATCAAAAACCATTTTTGCATGAATGAATGTTGGTGCTTCTACTAGTATCACATCGCCAGGATCAATGAATAATCTGCCAACAAGATACAACCCTTGAATTCCGCCTGCTGTAACCATTACCTCATTTGTATTTCCTTGTATACCATTTGGAATCAATAAGTTTTTTATTATTTCTTTTCTTAAAGGTGCTAATCCTATCGTAGCCCCATAAGAAAGTCCCTGTAACATCTTCTCTTCATTATTTGAAATGGATTGCATTATCTCTTTAATTTGCTCTAACGGATAAGCTTCCTTTGCAGGTGCACCACCACCAAAAGATATCAGCTCTTCATTAGTTAAAGATTCCATAATTTTGTGCATAGAATCTATGGTATATCCCATTGCTTTTCTTCTCTTAGCATATTGAACCATTTTCAACCAACCTTTCAATTTTTTAATTAAAAAAGAAATATTTTGATGATAATATAAGAACTTATCTTAGCATACTTAATACAATTCTACCAAAAAATTTACTAGCGAATGTAATTATAAACTGCACCAAGTAAGTTCGCATCGTTATGAAAAGTACAAGTATCTAAATTAGGAAATATCTCATCAATGCCTAATCTCTTGTAGATAATTCTTAGTCGATAATTAATTTCTTTAATTAGATTAGCTCTTTGGCTAATACCACCACCAACAATTATCTTTTCTGGATCGATATAATATTGAATATTATGAATACCAATAGCTAAATTAAAGTAAAATTCATCTATTAACTTTCTTAGGGAATCGTTTTCTTTAGCCAACTGGAAAACTTTTTTCCCATTCAATTGATTAGCATCTATTCCTAAGTTCTTAGCTGCTTTATTTACTAAAATTTGAGTTGCACTGGTTAAACTCCAAATATTGCCAGTTAAATTTTCGTAATCAAAGTTGTGAATGCCATAGCCAAATTCACCTGTGAATAAATTTGCTCCTGATACAACTTTTCTATTATTTATAACAGCGCCACCAATGCCTGTGCCAATTACTAAAAAAACTATGTTTTTATTATCTTTAGCAGATCCTAACCAAACTTCTGCTAAAGCAGCGCAATTTGCGTCGTTTTCAATAATGATTGGCAGTCCTTCAGTTTCCTTTAAATCTTGAACAAAATGTTTATTTTTTATATAAATTAGACTCCCCTTACTTTTAATAATACCATTCATCGAATCTGTTACAGCAGGGATAGCAAAACCAATACCAGAAATTTTATACTCATTCTTGTAATGAGCTATAATCTTTCTTACAGATACTAATAACCCTTCATAAGTGTCTTGCGGCGTCAAGTAGCTTTTTTTACTAATAAGATTTCCCTTTTTATTTACAATAGCCACTTTAATTGAAGTACCACCTATGTCTATTGCTAAATAATTATTATTCATTAAAAATACTCTCCCCTTCAGTCGATATTACGTTTTTATACCACTCAAATGACTTTTTCTTAATCCTTTTTAAATCATTCTCAAAATCAACATAAACAAAACCATATCTTTTTTGATACCCATTTAACCAGCTAAGTAAATCTGTGAAAGACCAAGTGCAATAGCTTATTAAATTAACCCCTTCTTTAAGTGCTTGGTTACAAGCGATTAAATGCTTTCTTAAATAATCAATTCTATACTCGTCTTTTATTTTCCCATTCACTAGAGTATCGAATGCACCTAGGCCATTTTCACTAATTATAATTGGTAAACCATATCTTTCTTTTAACTCAACCATACCGTATCTTAAACCATCAGGGTCGACCGCCCAATCCCAATCAGTATATTCTAAACTATCGTTTTTAACTTCTTTATACAACCCTGGTACACCATTTTCTTTTTGACTTCCTTTTTTACCACTTGTATTTAAACCTTGGAGGGTTGCGCCATCTAACGGATTATAGGCAATTGTTTTTGTTTGATAATAATTAATGCCAATAAAATCTACTAATTCAGCAGATTTTTTTAGTAATTTCAAATCATCTTCTTTTAATACAGGTAAAACATTTTCTTCTCTATAATACTTTATTGCTTGATCAGGATAACTACCTTTAAAATATGGATCAAATTGCCACCAATGAATCATTTGATAATAGTTATTTAAAGCTTCAAGATCTTTCGAATCATTACTTGCAGCATAAGCTGGACTAAAGGCAATGGATGAACCAATCATTCCATCAAAACCCTTCTTTTTAAACATTAATACAGTTTTTGCATGGGCTAATGCTGTGTGGTGATAAGTTTTTAAGTATAGTTTCAAATCTTTTAATCCTGGTGGATGAATACCCATAGCATAACCAAGAAAAGTAAATATATTTGGTTCATTCATGATAATAAAATATTTTACTCGATTAGCAAAAGAATCAAAACAGACCTTAGCAAACTCTAGGAAATCTGATATTACTTCCCGACTTTCCCACCCCTTATATTTATTCTGTAGATATAAAGGTAAATCCCAATGGTAAAGAGTGATCATCGGTTCGATACCATTGGATATTAAAACATCAATTAAATCACTATAAAACCCAATGCCTTTTTTATTTACTTTTCCTTCGTCAGTAATAATTCTTGTCCATGCGATAGAAAAGCGATAAGTCTTTAAGCCCATTTCTTTCATTAATGAAATATCTTCTTCGTAACGATTATAATGATCCACTGCCACATCGCCATTTGTACCCTGATAAGTCTTTCCAGGCAAATGACTCCATTCATCCCATATTGATAGTTCCTTTCCATCCTTTTTATAGGCTCCTTCAATTTGATATGCAGCAGACGCGGATCCCCATAAAAAATTCTTATCAAAATAATTCTCCATTTTTACCTCCAATATATTTACTTGATTCCATATAATTATATCATATTCTTTACATACATCTTAGTCTAAATTATGAACAATAATAAATTATACTGTTTTAAAATCGTATTTTTTTGATATAATAGTCATATATTGTTTTGGAATGAAAATTGCAAATAAATAAGGTGGAGGGGATAAATTATGATACTAATTAAAAATGTTAAAACTTTTAAACCTGAAGCCATAGGCAAAAAAGATCTTTTAATTGCAGGAGGAAAATTCATCGATGTAGATGAACAATTAGATATTTCTTATTCTGGCTTAAAAATTATTGATGGTACAGGTTTAACAGCAGTACCAGGTTTCATTGATTCACATGTACATATATTAGGTGGTGGTGGTGAAGGTGGTTTTAAAACAAGAACACCTGAGATTAAACTCTCTAATATGATTAGTGCTGGTGTGACAACAGTTGTTGGCTGTATCGGTACAGATGGCATTTCCAGACGTATGGAAAGTCTTGTTGCCAAAGCCAAGGGATTAAAAGAAGAAGGCGTTTCTGCTTATGTTTATAGTGGTAGTTATCGACTACCCATCGCTACATTAACTAATGATGTCATGAAGGATTTATTATTCATTGAAGAAATTATAGGTGTCGGAGAAATTGCCATTTCTGATCACCGTTCTAGTCAACCAAGTTTCGAAGAACTTTCAAAGTTATCTGCTGATACACGAACCGCTGGCATCTTATCAAATAAGGCTGGTATTCTAAATGTACAC